>Ga0325414_1003216_pt1 | contig 16924 bp, 6 predicted proteins | sample PopdelMetagenome_8_FD_206183 | JGI IMG/M metagenome (GOLD analysis project Ga0325414, IMG submission 206183) | Populus deltoides microbial communities from Bellville, Georgia, United States - Leaf-PdKOR-R3 | ecosystem: Host-associated > Plants > Phyllosphere > Phylloplane/Leaf | place: USA... | reverse complement strand
CTAAAAAACATATTTATAAAGTTAGAAAAACAATTTAAATTAATTTACTAAAATCATATCAAACATAACCTAAATTAACCAATTAAGCTGTTTTAGATCATGTAGAACTAGTCATGTAATGTAACAATTCATAACGAAAAAGAACTAGATAACAAATGTTACTTCACAGATTGAATTGGGGCGTCAAAGGGAGGGTGGTTTGGCTCAAAAATTACTCATGTTCATATAATTTGTTCTTCCAAAATTGAAACCCGAGACTAGAGTCAAATTAATTACTTGATACATACATAAAAGAACAAGGACGATAGAATGCAAAGAACTCTAAAAATGATCGACAAGCAGATGAACAATGCTATAACTATTCCAATTACCATAACCAAGATTTAAATAATTAAGCTGGAGAATTAGGATGAAGTTTGGAAGAAAAAAAAACAAATAGCAATGATAAACAGTACTATAGTTATTGGCTTCACTCCAGTGTCCTTCAACTGGAAATGCATGAAATAAGAAGAAGAACAATGCAAAGAGAAAATGTTCAAAAGAAGGAAGCAGGTAATTGAACAAAACAAGAAACCATCGTGCGATTATAAAGATTACATGGCGGGGATTTAAATTTCTTAAAAAAGAAAAAGAAAATGAAAAAGCTAACGTATCTCAGCTCTTCACCAATTTTCTTCCAATCCAGGTTTTGATGCTTGAATATATCCCTTCAATCGGCATTAATTATATGAAGAAAACCAAGGAGTTAAGAGATTTTAGACGCACACAGCGTGGCACCATCAGAACTTTTGCAGGTTTTGGTGGTGCAACGCTGGCGAGCGTCTGAAACCTTCCTTCTCTGCCACTTGAAAATCTCGCGTCTCTCACTCACACCCTCCCTTCCGATTATACCTCACTCTCCTCCATCTCAATTGCATTATCTGGGAAGATTGGACCGTGGAGGGCGAGGATTGCTCTCTTTATTATCAATAATGATAAACGAATGGGACCAGATTAAGCCGTGCATTGGAGTTCATGGACGATAAAGGTCCCAGAAAATGATAACGTTTACAAAAGTGGTACACACGCGGGCAGCTACAACTGGTGACAAATGGCCTGCTTTTGCTCGTCAAGGTGTACCGATGCTGATTTGTGTAGTAATAGTCCTGCGTCCTGTTTGGTACTGTTTGATTCTGGTGTTGTGTTTTAATTGTATTTTTGAAAATTTTTGAATTTTTTTAGCTTTAAGTTAATTTTTTTAAAATGTTTTTGTACTTGATTTTTTTTAAAAAAAGACATTGCCTATATATATATAAATATTTTTTTTTTGCCTCAACCCTATTGGCAATTGATGTTCAGAAAATCAAGATAATACTTAGTGGGCTATTGTGAATCAGTTTTGGTGGTTGTTCAGGGTGGTTTCGAGTGGTCCGTCGGTGATTGTTAGTGGCTTTTTTAATGGTTGTTGGTGGCTATTTTGGTTGTGAAAGGTGGTGTTTTTTTTTTGGATTGTTATTAGTGTATCTATGGTTGTTATGGGTGCCGTTTTTTGCTATTATGGGTGCGTTTTGAGAGGCTGTCAATGGTGGCTTTAGGGATGAGATGTGTCTATTATTAACGCTGTTGATAGTGTTAGAAATGCAAACATGATTAGGAATTTTGCATAAATGATTAAACCCCCGTCTTGCTTCTTTTTACAGGAGATGCCATGCGTGACCAATAATGCAATAACTTCCATTTATATAGTATAGTATTTTATTTGGTGTTTAGACGAGGAACATGATAACGATAAGCGTCTAATTAAGAAGAAGTTTTGTTTCTTAATCTAATTGAAAGGGCTGAAGTGCTAATTGCAGGCTCCAGGGCCCAGCATATAATATAAAGAGCCGACGACTTGCAAAAACTTATACGGCCCACTATTTGTAAGCTACTATAGACTCAGATGGGTGCGAGGGAGATGGGGGGGGAGAGAGAGAGAGCACTCGAGAATACATATGGCGAAGGAGAAAGATACAGGTGCCTGTGCCTTACCTCATAATTTCCTTTGCTAGCTTATTGTGTTTATCCGTGGATAAATCATCACTTGCTTCCTTAATTTAATAACCTAATTGATCGAATCCACCTGACAGAAACATCCATGTGAAGTTTCGTTTATTTGGGATGAATTTTTTTTTTCATTTTTCTGACTAAAATAGGGATTTGACATGAGCAACTTATTTAAGTTTTGGTGTTTCATATTTGATCAAACAAGCGAAGAGGTTGATTTCTAAGGCAATGGCAATGCCAATTGTATGTTTGTTAAGATATGGAGAATAGTTTTCTCTTATCAACATCATGTTACTTGGATTAGGAATAAGATAAACCATCACAAATTTATAAAAAAATTGTCCAAGTCTAATTTTATTCTAAATAATTAATATAAAGGGAAGTTGTTTTTTAAAATATTTTTTATTTAAAAATTTATTAAAAAATATTTTTTTACATTAGTATATTAAAACGATTTAAAAATATAAAAATAATAATTATTTAAAAAAAAAACTCAAATTTTGATGGAACTCCCACTAATCTACTTAGGAACTGCTCAAAATGCAAGGGGGGGAAGAGTTTATGTGGCTTGACTGTATTTTCTTTCTTGCAGTTTAAATCAAGTATTAATTGCTTTGAGAAATGAGGCAAGAATGCTACTCAACTCAAATCTTATTTTCATTTGTTTCGGAATTCATCACAATTATGCATGGAGCATGCTCTGCACATTGTGACTGCCTATCATCTACTGGACCTCCTGAGTTCGAGGATCAATGTGAATCAGCAATGCAAGAAGTTCTGTTTCTCGCTTCATGGTTTGACTCGACGGAAATAGCTGAGACTAGGAGGCTAATATTACATCTGAAATGTAATTGCTTCGATAAATCTCATTGATCGAAGCTTTAACAGATCTGTTATTGGTGTTTCAGCATTAAGCCCTTAATTATGGGGGTTGTGTTTAGTTTTAGTAAATACTGACAAGAATTGACTAGCCTGCTGTAATGCAACAGTGCCCCTGCATTACACTTGCATCAAGCACTTCATTATTTGTTCACGAATCCATTTAACTCAACTCCAATCAATCAAATTACAGTCTCTAACTAGCTATTAGATCCTTGTTCTCCACGTTGTTCTGTGCAGCATCAAACTTTCTGTTGTGATCTGAATTTTCTTATTTTTCTTCAATCCAAGCTATTTTTGGCATTCCTCTCCTATTTTGTCACTCCAACTCTTTGAACTAATTGCTTTCTCGTATTGATGTATTTTTTTATGTCTGCATTGTACATGATCAGACCATCTTTTCAACTTATCCGTGTGCTCTGGTTGATTTGTATTTAAATTCTATGTTTTTCTCACACGAAGCACTGCGGTGGTTGAAGGTGCCTGTTCAAGTTATTATGTTTTATGTGCTGCTTTGCTTACTGAGTAATCACCCTCGTGCACCTTTTGCCTTGTATATAGCGTAGCCCATTTCTGTGTTTTTTAATGTATTTTCATGCCCATATTTGGACTTCATTTTTTTTTAAAGGCATGTACTGCAAAGCTCCATAAACTTTGGTCATTGGTGCCGGTGGAGTTGGTGAAAGTGACTGCAGAAGTAGCGAAATTTCACTTGATAAACAAGTAAGAATGCAACTCAAATCCGAAAGGATCTTGTGATTTCTGGCTTCATTTTTGCTGGGTAGCTATAACGCCATGTCGATCCTTATACTGTAAGGAATTACGAATGTTTGTACCATTACAGTTTTATTCATTCAACTAAATGCAAGCAAAATCTTGTAAGAAATCCTGTCAACTCTCTCTGTGGAACTTCAATGACCCAAAGAGACTGTAAAACTGGTTGAAAATGATGTGAACATTAAACAATGCGACATGAGGTTGCATATTTACTTGTATGCTATTGCACTGCTCATATCATTTAACTTGAGCGCTGAGCCGGTGTGTAAACTTAGTCAATGTTCTTCTGGTTGCAAGTCATGACAAGGTTGTGTGTGTGTGGTAACAATGCAAAACCTCTAATAGATGGTGAAAAGAGCTTTCTATATTGCCAATTGACACCTCAAACTTTACTTGTTTGTACGTATTACTGTATTGTTTTCATACCATTGTTTGGATTAGAAATTTGCAAATTGTAGTTGCTTTCTAAATACATGTTGCTAGTATTTCATCCCAAGTCCCTTTTAAATCTGAAAGCTTCATGGAATCTTAAATGATTTTTCTTGGAGAATATTTGGCCCTTGGATTAGCATTAGGGTGGATAATACCGATCCTGCTATGAGATGTTGTGGTCCGTATAATATTGAAGGAAATCTGAGGCTAGATAGAAATGTAAGCACGAAAGCCAAGAAAATGAAAACTCCCTTGGAGTCCCCCTTGTGTAGGCCAGAGCGCTGATTTTGACATCAAACATATTGGAATAAAGTTTTGAATTCCACTTGTAATGTCATTTTAACTCTGAGAAATCAAGGAGATTCTTCATCTCATTCTATTTAAGTTAATTTGCATTTACACTCAACTCACATTAGCTCTGTGAAAATTGATCATAAAATCAATCCAACACGTACTTTTATGTCGTTTATATACATGACAGCTGATTTATATGGCTAATAATTTAAGATCTTGACATTTTAATGCTGTTACAGCTGCTGGAACGTGTTACCGCTGCTACTCGTCGTGAAGTATCTGTACTTTGTGGCTGCCTATGTTGCCACTCCTCGTAAAGAATCTTTTACTTTATGGCTGATGCAATCCCATGCTCTTATCCGTGAATGATCTCAGCATTTTGAGCTTTTAATGCATGGACCATGGAGCAACCTATCTATCAGGCAACAGCCTGAAATATCATCGACCATTAGTCTCAGCTGTCTAGAAAATTCAGTATCTACTCAGAGCAGTTAAGAATGCTGATTTCTTTAACCGCTGGGTATGAGCTGTTCGGGACCCAGTTGCCGTGTTGTAGAGGTATATATAGCAACTTAACTAAATAGCATCAGCTTAAATTCCTTAGGTAATTTCAAACGGGGATGTTTAAACTTGTTAGCTCTGGATCCCTCTATATATTAACTGTGGAGGTTTGAAATGATACATGGCTCATCCTCGACAGGCACAGACAGCTGCTGGTTGGTGGGGCTGGGAGGGGCAACAGGCCCATTTCTCAGGGTAGATTCATATACGATCAGACCACGTTGCTTGATGGTGGCTAAAATATAGCAGGTGTACGTCCTTGTTGCAGAGATACCAAGCAACCTCTCTAAACTTAAACCGGTCCAAGCAAAACAGCATTAAGAAGTGGTTGGTTCTTGGAAGTGGTCAAAACACATAATTTGATAAAACCACATTCCTTGTCTGCAAGGTATTGTGTTTTTAAAATGTCAGAACTGCCCATCTGTGATAGAGACACCCTTGCCCTCGTTGTATTGTATTTTTCTAGGATGGGCAAGGTTTCTTTCTCTGTGTGATTGACCTCATCTGGTGATGACGCTACAAAAGTGGAGCCTTTTGGTGTGTGGTCTACCATGACGGGCTCCCCACGTGATTGACAATTTGAAGCCCAAGTCAGCACTCCACAACCCAATCCAGCCTCCCCTCCCTCTCTCTCGAAGATAAAATATACATAGAAAAAGTGACGTGAAGGACTCCAACAGCCTTAGATGATGCTGAACCATTGTCACAAGAAACTCTGGTCGGCTTATTTTTAGATTTTTCTTGCTTAGCTCTCTAATTATTTAACTAAGCATTGTTTCTCCCTTCCTCTCCCTGTTATGGCACATAATGCCGTCCTTTGTCTGTCCGGTGTCCACCTGTCGCTCATTTGGAGTGTCTCTGGCCCACCCATTTAGGCATCTATGATATCAATTTGTGTGTGCTATGACAACCTACCTCTCATGATTTGTCTTGCTCCATATTTTACAATGGCATGAGTGTGTTATCGACAAGGATTGGATGGCTATTATCGTTTCAGAGGCTGTATTTGTTTTTTAAGTAATCGAGTCAACTGTAACCAGGTCTTTGGCCTGTGCATGCATGACGTGTACGAAACAGCCTTTTTGATTGAGGATTGTTAAAGGTATAATACACATCACAGGGCTAGCAAGCAAATCAGAGTGGCTGCGTGGCTGGAAATAGCAGGAGAATCTCGTTGTTCAAAAACTGTTCTATATTGTCCAGCAAATTCATCTACAGGTAACCTTAATTTGAAGGCTTGGGAGGAGGATTTGAGTTTCTGAACCCGTGTTGAGAGGTGTATTGCTGCCCAGCTGGACTTTACCTGGGTCTGCTTTATTATCCATACTAACTTCTGTAAATGGAATCACAATTATGAATTCAATAAGCTCTTAGGGTTAGCTTTTGGTGACCTGGGACCACATCTGAACTTCAAAATTTTCCACCCTAGAATCTATAGAGCTTTTAGTCTCTGTACTTTCACCTACTGGTCTTGTAAATTCAAAATTTAGTTAACCCTGTTTCCCAACACCAACAAACCTACTTTGTTTCTCGTGTTGTTGGTGAGGATATGACAAATTACAGCAAATGTCGTAGAAAAATTTCAAGAATGTCTGTTTCCTTGGACAATGTTGCATCCCAGTTTTCAAAAGATATTGATTGCAGTGCATGACAAGATTTTTTTTTTCTGGTGCTTAAAAAATTGAAAAATTAGCATACAAAATGCAAATAAATAATGAATTGACATACTAACAAGAAGCTTTGACAAATAAATTCTCATATTTTATAATTAAAGGTAGCCTTAGTAATGCAAAATTAAGAAAACATATTTAAATACAAAATGAATCTAAAATACTTTAATAACACAATATTCCAAGTAATTAAAATCCTAAAATATATAAACATAACTAATTTATTTATGTCTATGCCATCTACTAGATGATCCGGTCTCATCAATTGCACAGTTGAATTCAATTCCTACACATGACTGAGGGGCCTTGTCCTCTGTCATGACATCATCAAGAGTTAATCTTTCTCTAAAGATCTCAAGTCCAGTGCAACAAATATTGAACCACTAGAACGTATAGGTGCAACTTGTTTTTTTTTTTATCAATATTAAGAAGCACCGATGCGGCCTCTAGACCCTCTCGTATTATGAAACCAACCTAATAATAATAAAACATTAATGTTAAATTAAAATATCAATACATAAAACTCAAAGTTTAACATATATTAATTATAAAAGAAATTAGATTACTTACGATATTTTGAATGCATTGGACATGTTGCTTATACTGAATGTATCCGAGTGGAGGAACCTCCTTGAGACCCAGAGTAATGACATGATATGTGATAATTATATACCAAATCAAATACTTCTCAAATGTAATAACAAGATGCATCTTTGTAAATATCTCATTCATCCATGCATCCCACATCGACACATAAGTTACGTGGTGGCTTAACCAGTTGTAATCATCATTTTTACCCGATGAGTTATGGCGCACAAAGCATTACTCATATCGATGTCAAATGGAATGTGTTGTCTATAATAAAACTGATGCATTACCCGATATGGGCAATGTACCTCGACCATTTTGAAAAAATATCAGCGGAACCATTGATGTCTATATGTCCATTCCAATAGTGCAAATAGCTGGAGCAACCACAAATCTTTCATTCGAGTAAGGCGTCCATATGACCTTTAAAATATAAGTTTTCTAAATACTAAACAGGTACAATTCAGTGAAGTCAAGTTTTTTATTTAACAAATGGTTAAACAAAATACTTGGATAACATGATGCCTAATTAGCTCGCTTTAATAAAATCTCAATGCATGTGTTGGATTATTTTCAAATATTCTACCAGCACAGCACCTAGAATTACAAATATATCAGTTTAATTGTATTTTTAAAAGTTACAAATAAACAATTTAAATTTGCATCAATATTGCAAAATAACTTTGCAATACCTGCATTCTAGTGGGAGATATAGTGTAACCCCAATAGTTTGGACAGTCATAAGCAACAATCTGAATATCTGGGGTCGACCAATATGAAGATGCTCCCAGGACCATAACTATTATTAAAGAAAAACGAGTTGATTATTTATTGTTAACAACAAATATTTTAAATGAAATAGTTATAATCCCATTTTTCAATTCATACTTGAAGAAGTAGCAAACATCCCCTAACTTGTCTGATCCTCTTTTTGCATGCAAGATATAGATGCTTGTATAAGCATGTCAAGACAGCAGATCTCCAACTATATATAAGGATGACGTGAAAATCATCCAGAAGCGTCAAATAAATTAATGGCACATATCTCCCTTAAGGTTCGTGAATAATATACTGTCAAACAGATGTAATATATATGTTTCGACATACCTACATAACATATTAAGATTATCATAATAATTCATGCAAACTTAGCAAATAATTAACACATTAAAATATCATTCAAATCATAATTTAATTTGTACATCAGCTAGACCTTGTCGTCAGCATTATCTTGTGATGTCATAAATATCTTCTCAGTCCATTTAAAACGTATGCTACCCTTTTCAATTCAGAAAGAGGGGGTGTCAATTCAAATGATCGCTTGCATAATGCAATCCATTTACGAACGCTAGTAGATATGATTGCCCATCCATCAATAAGCAGTCCAAGCAAAACTAGCGCATTTTGTAGTGTCGGTGTCATTTCTCTATGCCTAAGAACATGGATCAAGCCGCCATCAAGCTTGATGTAGTCTAAACAAACAACATACAAAAAACTTGTCTGGAACATGTATGGCTGAACCCACTCATGTAGTGTCATCCGCTTGTGTGTACGACAATAAATAGTGGACTCACACTACATAACAATTTAACTTATAATTACATACATACATCATACTTTAATGATAAGTAAATAAAAATATATTAAAATTAGATATTTTTGTAATGTTGGCAGTGACAACGGACAATGGACTTTGAACACAAACACAAAAACATCAGAGGATGTTTAGAAACTATGATAAGTTTGATTTTTGGTTGTTTCAAAGAAAAAATAAAAGTATTTGGTTTGTGTGTTCTTTAATTTGAGAGAGTTTAAAGTTTAATTAATATCTTGCTTTAAAAGCATGATATTTAGACATGTCGTGCTTCTTAATAGTAATATTTACTAAATGTTACGAAACTTTATAAGATCAAAGTGTGTTATTTCATCAAGTTTTTTTTCAAACAGTGTTATTATGTAAAAACTTTAAGTTTAGTGTGCTATTTTAAAAAAAAAAAAAACCCTGAAATTAACAAGGTTCAGAATCCTTGGAGATTCGATCCATTTTGATATAGCTTCATGGAATTTGGTTCTGCCAAGTAATTTTGCCTTTCCCACAAGGGAGAGAGGAACCTCGTGTGGAGAGAGGAACCTCGTGTGGTGTGGAGGTGATATTCTTGCAAAAATCCTACTCTTATTCTTATATTCTGATGCTCATGCGAAAGGATTTTCTTTTTACAAAGTCCACTCTGATAAGATATAGATGCTCTCTCTTTCCTTTCCTTGTCTATAACTTTGAAATTTATTCCATTGAAAATCATTTGCCTTTTAGACAAAGAATCAGCTCTGCACGGTTAATGGAGTAGCGTAAAATTGCTGCTTAAACATGTTTGAAGAAACGTTTCCATTTGCAAAAAAGGAGAAATATCACTAGCATTGAAATTTTGGGATTGATTACATATCGATATGTGATATACCCTTTGTTGACAACTTGACATCCATACTTCCTCTCTACATTACTGGTAACAGTTAATGCCGGGTTTGTTTTTCTTTTCTTTTCTTGTGATTCCCCTTCCTGTCATAGCCATACACTCACAGATGAGAGAGACGAAACCGAAAGACACAAGCATTAGATTGCTTAAGATGACTATTCTGGTTGAGAAGCCAGAACCCCTAAATACGGATACAAGAACTAAAGACTAATTAAGAGGGGCATTCTAGCTATGGTTTTCTTCTAACGCAAGGAAAACTATTGCAACTACTACTTTCTTCGTGATCATCTGATTCATTACAGGACACCTCCTCTGTGATTCCACTGGATCCTGAGGATGATGAGGAAGGAGCTAGATTCAAATCAGTTGTCTTCTCCTTTGTCATGAAATCATAGAAAACAGGCTCAGTGGCCCTGAGTTTGGGCAGTCTATTATCATTGCCAACTTGAATGTTTTCCTCCTCATTTTTTGTGCCTCTCTTCTTCAAAAATATGCGGCATAGAACCCAATTTTCCATTGGCACCACAACAGGGCCCTGCAGAAAATTCGACAGAAATGATCAATTTGACCCGCAAGCATGAACAGAGTTAGCAACAATAATGTATTCAAGTGGTTAAACGTGCTCAGGGTTTTTTTCTTTTTCAGGAATTGTACTTTGCAGGAACAGAGAGATGAATCTTAGTGGAAATGGGTTTTAAAGATCTGATATGAATTTTTTTTAAATAGCTTGGTAGAAAAGAAAATGTACCCAGTAAAACCTCTACCTGAGTTGAATTTTTATTTTTCAGGGTATTGCAGGCTGTGGTTTCAGTGCTTGCAAGGCGGTATTCATGCATGATCCAATCAGTCCTAGTGCCATGGGGGGGCTTTCCTCTGTAAAAAACCAGAGTTTTCTTCATCCCCACAACTTGGTGGCCCTTAGAAGTCACAATTTGCTTGTCTATTCCAGTTGCCTTCCAGTAGCCAGAGCCTGTGGCTCTGTTGGATCGATTCCCATTGGGATATTTGGCTTCTCTGGTGCTGAAAAAGTACCGTTCTTGCTCCAAATCACCTGAACCCACAAACTCCATAAATCAGAACAGAGTAGAAATTATCTTCGTAATTCTTCTTGCAACTTCGTTTACTCAGGTAGTGTGAGCCACATGACATTGCAGTTTGGTTTTAATTGAAAATCTATCTTTAGAAATGCCTTTGCTACTGACAATTTTACAAAGAATCCTAGCTACAAAGATACAATTACAATAAATATACCATTTCAACTTTCAGTGCTTGCTGTCTATGCATCGTGATAACTAACCTGGCAAATCCCAAGGATCAGACTTGCAAACATCGACTTCAGGGATTATGGAAGCAGGCAAGGGGCAAGCAAACACCTTTCTCTTCAAGTACTGGACAACAAGCTCCTCATCTGTTGGGTGGAACCTAAATCCAGGAGGCAATCTAAGCACACCATTCTTAACAAAACTAAGCTTCTCCATACCCTTATGAAAGCACCTCACAAGAACTTCAAAAGGAACGAAAAAAGACTGTATATGTAGGTATGTGCCTTGTGGCTCAAAAATGTCTCCTCCAGCTATTGGAGCTGCGCAATTCTAGCTCAAAGTCTAAAAACTCATGCACACTTCTTATAGTTGTAATAACCCATTAAAGTTTTACATAAAGAGAATATTAGACAAAGAGCCTCAAGAAGAAGAAGAAGAAGAAGAAAAGGAGAGCAATAGATAAATTATTAGAGTATGGAAAGAGATGTAAAGAGGGGAGAAAAGGGTGAGAGAGGGAATCAAAGAGGTGTGGCTATTTGAGAGGGAAAGTGTGGCTTCTTTTATAGTAATGGGTGTGTTTGAGGGAAAGGAGAGGAGAGGGGGTCATTCAGAATAAGGACGACTCCAATGGCGTAGACAAGACTCAAGCTCTTTTCTTTTGACACTGTTTGTTGCGAGGATATAATAAACGTTTAAGACTTTTAAGCACTTATTTTTTTGTTTCTCTGCGAAAAAGTTTTGAAGTTTTAATAAATTAAACCAAACCCACAAGTGTCGAAGAACTAAGCTTAGTTCTGTTCGGCCTCTGGGGATAACCGATGCTGTTAAAGCTCTTTTCAACCCTTTCCTCTTCCCTTCCACCCACGATTTCTCAATTTTATATTCTCTGAAATCACTTTTTCACCCTTCCCCTCTAACGTACAGTTCCTTTTCCTTTTCCTTTCCTTCTTTTCTTATCACATGATGAGAGAGGCAATGCAAGCTAGCAAAGAAGTATAGGAGAGGAAAGTATGGTGTAGCCTGTAGCTCTACAGGCATTGCTTGGGTGTATATTGTCATGCATGGATGCCTCTCCTCATCATCAATCAGATGGGCTCAGCAGTCACAAGTGTTCTCTAGAAAGAAACAAATGCAATTATTGGTTTTAATTTGGAAGGGAAAGATAAGGTTTTTAAATTACGAGCCTATACTGTAAATGAATGAAGTTTGCTGCTATTATTTTTTTAAATTGAAAAAAATATAATTTTTAAATTTAAATAAAAATCAAAAATAAAAATCAGATCCAATATTTTTGAGTCTAGTTTCGTAGTCAGTTTCAATTTAAAAATATTAGGTGTTACTTCATTTATATCTTATTTTTTTGTATTTTTACAACATCAAGTTGAACAACACATGATATAACCTTATTATATATATAGCATTTAATAAATTCATTTACCATGAGCATAATATTAGTTCTTTGACATTAATTTTTTTTATCTTTTTTTTCACAAGTTTCTTTAGCTTGGTAACCAGGGAAAATTTTATGGTATTATTATCCATTAGTTATAGTGTAAGAGCATCATGAAATTTCTTTGACAATTTGATATGATGGAGCCGAAAGATTCGATAATTTGATTAAATTATTTTAATCATCTTGATGATAAATATATTTTGTTCAACCTGCACGCATTTAATAGCTTGAGCTTTGTAAAATCAATATCAGTGTAAATCTTTCTTTCTTTTACTATTTCTTATTAGCTTATTTCCTTTACGGCTTACACCTTTAACTCTTGATACAAGTTCATCCAGAGACTAATTAAGGAGGTCAATTACTTTTAATACTGTAAAAATAATCAAATAGTTCTTCTAGTAACTACTAACCATCTAACTTGCGTTTCGCCACGAGTTATAATTTTTTATTTTAAAAAAATACCAAGTATGCATGTTGTTTCAAAATATTTTATTACGTGACAAATTTAAAGTGTAAATTGAAAAGTCTATGCAATTATATAAATAAATAAATTAACAACCATTTATATAAATTAAAAAAAATTGCTAACAATAATCAAGAAATAAATTGCTAAAATGAGACATTCACCTGATTATGTTTGCTAAACTTATTTATTTAAATAAATAAAAATTCATGACTTAAATGATAAATACAAATAAAATTGACTTAATAAACTCATACCATAAAAAATATTATGCAAGTCCGAACACACCAGCAAAATGTAAGGAATGGATACTTGTTGACATGATGGAAATATATAAAAAAATAAAAAATCCTTGAGCGAACCCGACGGCCAAGGTCAACATATCAAACACATGATCTGGAACATGAAATTGAGATGACCAAAGTCGACTCGGGTTAATATTTTAGATCTACAACCTGAGTCATGAGACTGGAATAACCCCATTAAAGACAAACTCAAAAACATCAAGAAACAAGATTCCTAATCAAACAAATATTGAATGATGAAATTGATAAAAAAAAAAAAGTCAATAAAAAAGCAATGAAAAAAAATAAAAATTAAAAGAATTAGGTCTAAATCCAACATAAAAATTACATGAAGTTAAATGTTTAAGGAGGAATTGAAAAAAAAAACAAACATATCAAAATTAAATGTTTCTTTGCATGACCAACACAAAATCCTAGAAAGAAAGAGAAGGAAAAAAAAGAAAGTAAATTGATGTCAAACCAGACCTAACCATCATATACGCGCCACCCAGGAAGAAAGAGGATGATGAGACGATTCCAATGACATGGCAGAATCACTATTCAAACCACCGGAGTCAGCCGCATGCGCTACCCAAAGATGGTGGAGCGGCTAATGCACCGACGCTTGCAAGTATATAGTAGTTATTTGACCCGTGAATAATTTCTTTTTGGCAAAACAATGCAAGCTTTTTATTTTTTTAAAAAAATTATAATTATAAATCAAAAGGCCTATGCATGCATTTGATTAAATACACCGAGAACCATTTATGCCAATAAATGCATAAAAAACAAAGTGTTAACGCGTCTATTCAACTCGCCTCGCTGCAGGTTGATTATTTTTTTAATGCAAAATAATTAATGTGTAGGTGTTATTAGTGTATTTTTCTGACATCGAGTTAAAAATATAATCATGAATCAAAAAGTCAATACTTGCATATAATAAAATATATTAAAGATTATATGTGTTAATAAAAACATGTAAGATCTTAAGCTAATTTTCAATGTAGTGAAAGAATAGAATAATGTTGCAATTGCTACAGTGAAATATTATTTTCTTAGTCTTTTTATAATATGTTTTTTTATAAATGTGTAGAAAAAAATTACAAAAGAATAAAGATAAAAACAAAAAGAATGATATAGATAGGCCAAGTGCAGAGTAATAAATATTCAAAGTGTAAAAAATAGAAAATAATAATTTTTTCCAAAAAAATATTAAAAAATAAAAAAAACTTAAAAAAATAAAGATAAAAAAAATGATGATAAATAGACCAAGTTTAAAATAATAAAAATACAAAGTATAAAAGGAAAAAACAAATAAAAAAAACTTATTTTCTAAAAAACTAGAAAATTACAATTCTACCACCACTATAATACCGCTACAGTAAAAAAAGGGTAAAACTTACAGTTAAAACATTTCCACATAAAAACACTATTTCCTTTTAGTAGTATAATAATAAGAAAGAGGTTTCCAACATTTTGGACGGTGAAGGGGACAATTCGGTCATGGTAACCGCACAGGGATAGTTTGGTCTTTTTAATAAAAAAGAATACAAGAGCCGGAAAAAGGTTCTTACAGGATTGAAGCCACGCAGGGCTGAAGTCAGCTCACATCATGCATACAGCTGGAGGTCACTTGCTATTTTGCCTTGATGGCAAAAGGTGAAAGTACAAACTACCCCCACGTAGTCTCGAACATTTTTGTTAGCCGCTGGTTTCTTAAATCCTTTCATCAAATGTCTGCACTTTTAGCTAAAAAAAGGAAGGCAATGTTGCTTTCTATGTCCCTGCTTTTGCATAATTCAATGTTTTTTTTTTTTTTTTTTTAAGAGTTCGATAATTAAAAATCTTATGAAATTTGTAAAGAAGCACTACAAATAGCGGCAAATAAATAAATAAATAAATTTTAAGCAAAAAAAACGTGTGGAATTCAAGTTTCGCCTCCCTAGAATTTTGTTTTTCTAATCTTGACCTCTTTTTTTATTTTTATTTCTATCGGACCCCTAATTACAATCAAAATGTTTCTTTGGCAACACAAAATATGATTTTGTAGCTATAATATATATTATTTTAATGATCTCTTTCGACCACACACAAGGCAAAATGTTAACTGGCTCCCCCTAGCTAGCTAGGATGGTGGATTCAAAATGATTGGCAATCCATTTTTCACAATTAGTAATGGTCGTTACATGCACAAAGACAATGATATATATATATACACCAAGGAAATCAACGAAAGAGAAATCTTGACGAGTCCATGGCCTATGGAGTTTGTGTATTAATTCACTCTATATATAGATTATAAACACAATCATTTTCTAATTATATGGGCTGGAGACTTAATTACTATCTTGATGTGTAGTATCTTGTTTGGTCAAGATTGTTAATTACTGCAATAAACACGATTAAATGCACCTTAATTAGCATGTAAATATATATATATATATATATATATATATATATATCTTAATGTTTTTATGAGGAATTACAAAAACATGGCCATACATGTAGGCTAAATATCTTCAAACGCCAAATTAAGTTTGCTTGCACATTAATTAAGTAGCTAGAACAAAGATCGATCGATCCCAGTGTAATATAATCATGCAAGTAAACCAATATTATTGCAAAAGGGATACATAGTTTATCAACCCAAAATAATATTTGAACGCAATTCCTTTTCTTTTAGGTTTTGAATGGAGAATATATAGCATATAAACCGATACGAGCATGGTACTATTACAAACCTGTTTGTTAACGACGTTACATCTGTTTTTTATTTAAAATACAGATGCAATCTGTTTGATTAATAAAAAACATAGTTTACTGTGTATGGGTCCCACGTAAATTTACATTCGGGACGCAGGAAAAGAAGAAGCATCAAGATGCTGCTTCTTGCGCACTGTTCATACTAAATAATTAGCATGAACAGTGTAGCATACACTGTTCACGCAGTGTAGCATACACTGTTCCGGTCTGACCGGTTCTGGTTCAAAACTTTAAACGCATTGAACCAGGCCCGACCCAGTAAAATAAAAAATAAAAATTATTTTTTATTTTTTAATTGTGTTTATTTAAAAAACTAGTATTTAACATTATTCAATGACTCATTATCGGATATATTTCATACGTGATGAAATTATAAATAGTTTAATGGAACAATAAAAAATATTTTATATAAAGTATTATTTATTTCATGATGAAATAATAATAGTTAAATCTACAATATTTAAATTAAAAACCATCAATATTGATATATATATTTAAAATTATTTTATAACCTCAATTTCAAAAACATTATTAACTAAACACATTAAACTACTTTTTGTTTAAACTCAATTTCAACCACAGTTTTAATCAAACACCTATTTTTTGAAACTAACCTCAACTAAAAATACTTTTTATAAAATATTTTTTAAATTATAATTATAACAGTTATCATAATACTAAACACACTCTACATCGTGTACACGTTGCATTGTGTTGCGTTGCAATGCAATGCGTGTTTAACTAACTTGATTATTTCGTACAAAAAGGCCTTATTTGTGAGGCCGAGGGGTCATGGAAATTGACAATTGTGCTCCATATTCATCCTATGGAGGGTCCATTTGCCTATGCCTTTATATATAATATTGATTTGTTTAGGGTACAGTTGTTTGAAACTGATACTGTAACTGTTTTTTTAATTAAATTTTATTTATTTTTATTTTCAATTAAATTTTTATTATTTTTTAATCGTTTTAATTTTCTAATGTTAAAAATAAATTTAAC
>Ga0325414_1003215_pt1 | contig 16924 bp, 9 predicted proteins | sample PopdelMetagenome_8_FD_206183 | JGI IMG/M metagenome (GOLD analysis project Ga0325414, IMG submission 206183) | Populus deltoides microbial communities from Bellville, Georgia, United States - Leaf-PdKOR-R3 | ecosystem: Host-associated > Plants > Phyllosphere > Phylloplane/Leaf | place: USA... | reverse complement strand
AACTAACTAACTAAAGCTGGGAAAAAGTATTGAATAATAGAAAACAAAGAATATAACGAGAGTTATCATTTTCTCTTTTCTCTCAATCAGTTTCTCTGCATTTATAATAACATATACAAGTTAACATTAGAGAGTGATCCCTCTCATAAAAGTGGAAGATGATGAAGAACAGGACTTGGAATCTTTTGAAGACTGTATGGACATCTCTTGAATTGCCATAAAAAATTATACGATTATACCCCTCCCAGATTAAGTAAACCACTATGCCCAGAGAAACCCTTCTCATACGAGCTGCCATACTCCTCTTCTTAGGGTGCAACCCACAGAGAGCACTAGACAGGGAGTTCATGGCCCTGTTTAACCGCAACCAGGCTATTATCATCGACCATAGATGACCTGGCCATCCACAAAGAAAGAATAAGTGCCTGTGAGATTCTTCCTCTTGCCTACAGAAGACACAGGTGGGATTAATAGGGATGAATCTCAATCGATCCCGAGTGTGGAGTTTACCCAAAGCAGCCAACCATAAAATGAAATTGTACTTAGGTAAGGACCACTGCTCCCAAACCACCCTATGCCATGAAATAGTTGCACCTACTGGTCGAAGGAATTGATATGCATGAGCAAGAAAAGGGCCTGCATTTGTAGACCAACTGGATAGTTTCCCTTAAACTACCACAATGAAGAGAAAAAAAGTCCCAGACCGAAAGGATGGACTTCCATAGTGGGGAAGAGTGCTGGTTTGGTTGAGCAGTCCAAATATCTTCATGGCTTAAATAAAAGTGACGCACCCAACGAATCCATACCGAATCCGTTTTAAGATGAAGATTCCAAAGTTGTTTGGCAAGGAAGCTTCTGTTGTGAGCTTTAAGATCAAAAAGACCCAGGCCTCCTTCCACTTTAGGCAGGCAGCGAAGTTTCCATGCAACTAAGGCTGAGCCATTTTTCCTGGTGTCCCATGTCCATAAAAAATTCCTGCAGATGCTGATGATTTTGTGAAGAACAACCTCTGGCATGGGAAAAATGTTTAGCCAGAAGTGAACTTTCCCAGAGAGCACAGACCGAAGAAGCTCAAGACGACCTACATATGAGAGATGTTTGCCAATCCAACCTTGAACTATCAACTCCAAGGCATTTAGTAGAGGTGCAAACTGACTAGCTAGTAGCCGATGGGGACTCAAGGGAACCCCTAAATAAATGAAGGGGAAAAGTCCTGCCCTGAAACTTGATTCAGTAAGGATGATTTGCCTATGAGCATCCCTGACTCCGCCGAAGAAGATAGAAGATTTTTATGGATTTATTACCAGCCCTGAAGTTTGACCAAAAAGGTGAAGCTGCTGAAGAAGGCATCTAACCAAAGAAGCATCACCCCGTGAGAGAAGGAGGATGTCATCAGCAAAAACAAGATGAGTAAGCCCTTGGAACTGGCATTTAGGATGAAATCGAAAGCCAACTTGTTGAGAGGCTAGCTTTAGCATCCTGAAGAAGTATTTCATACAATAAATGAAGAGGTATGGAGATAAAGGATCCCCCTATCTAATGCCACTTTTGCCCAGAAAGAACCCATGAAGATCCCCATTCACAGCAACAGAGTATGAGACAGTGGAGACGCATTGCATGAGAAGAGAAACAAACTGGTTTGGGAACCCAAGCTGCAGAAGAAGGTTCTCTAAAAAGACCCATTGAACAGAGTCAAAAGCTTTCCTGAAGTCCACTTTCAACAGGCAACGAGGAGAGGAATGTTTTCTGCCATATTGCCTGAGAAGCTCCTGAACAAGATTAATGTTATCACTCATAAATCGTCCACCCAAGAAGGCATTTTACAAAGGGCTGATAATATCTGAAAGAGCATGAGCCAGACGACCAGCCATAATCTTTGCAATGACCTTATAAATGACATTGCAGCAGGAGATGGGTCTGAAATCAGATGGAGATGTAACATTGGCTGATTTAGGGACCAAAGCAATTATGGAGTGATTAACCTGCCGAAGGAGCTGACCAGAAAGGAAGAAATCTTGAATAGCAGCACAAAAATCTTCACCAACTATATGCCAAGCACTTTTGAAAAAAGATGAAGAATAGCCATCTGTACCAAGTGCTTTGTCATCCCCTATGTTGAAAACTACCTTGCGAATATCTTTAGGCGTGACCGGGGAGAGCAAGAGAGCATGCGAATTTGAGGAAAGACATGGCAGAAAATCCATCATTTGGTTTCTTGTATATATTAGTCACAGTAGATTATGTTTCAAAATGGATAGAGGCAATTCCAAGTCGAAACAATGATCACAAAACAGTGATAAAGTTTTTGAAAGAAAATATTTTGAGTCGATTTGGAATCCCTCGAGCCATGATAAGTGATGGTGGAACACATTTCTGCAACAAGTCATTTGAGTCTTTAATGAAGAAATATGGAATCACATACAAAGTTGCCACCCCTTATCACCCTCAGACGAGTGGACAGGTAGAACTTGCTAATAGGGAGATCAAACAGATCTTGGAGAAAACAGTGAACCCTAATCGGAAAAATTGGTCTTTAAGACTTAATGATGCACTTTGGGCTTATCGAATTGCTTATAAAACATCATTAGATATGTCACCTTATAGACTAGTGTATGGAAAACCTTGTCACTTGCCTGTAGAACTTAAACATAAAGCTTATTGGGCTATTAAAGCTTTCAATTCAAACCTTGACAATGCTAGTTAGCTACAAAAATTACAAATAAATGAGCTTGAGGAAATAAGAAATAATGCATATGAAAATTCAAGAATTCATAAAGCAAGAATTAAAGAGTTTCATGAAAAGAAAATACTGAGAAAAACATTCAATGTTGGTAAAAAAGTCTTGCTTTATAATTCTCGACTCCATTTATTTCCTGGAAAACTAAGATCAAGATGTAGCGGTCCTTATATTGTGAAACATGTGTATCCATATAGAGCCTGTGATATCGAGAATCCAAAGAATGACAATGTTTTCAAGGTAAATGGACATCATTTGAAAGTTTACTTTGACAATGTTTCAGTTGAAAATGACTCTATTGAATTGGGTGATCCTGTATATAAAGATTTATTCTTTTTCTCATATTGTTTTTGTGTTTCTTTTTTGTGTGACTTTTGTTTTGCTAGTCTCTCTCACCTCGGTCAAATGGCGGATAACGGTACCCGTGACTCTTAAGTCGGTTCTTTTAGTTTCCCATGATAACTATATCTGTGTATATATTTGTGCAATTTTTTGCTCTTTCTCCCTTCTTTGAATCTCTTCTCCAATTCTCATTTGAAAATAGACACTAGTTATGAAAAATTGAATCTCTTTTCCTGCTCTGCCTTAAAATGCGATTACAAAAATTTACCATGCTAGATGTGTAAGATTGAGGTTGTTAATGAATCATAGAATTCCTGAAGATATTCGCTGGCTAATTGAAGCAAAGGTCCAATTATCAGGTGAGTCCTCTAATTCTTTCATTTCATACATGCATGGGATAGGTAAAAGCACTTTTGCAAAGAAACGTCATGCAAAACGACTGAAAGTCTGTCACACATGTGCCAGATGGACTTGTAATGCAACATGTCATTCTTTAGGAATGGTATTTGTAAACCGTGAAGATAAAATACAATTCATTAAGGATGGCCTAAGTAAGGGGCCTTTAGATAATCTTCTATTGACTCTTCAGACGCATCCTAGTGGAGATGTACATCGTGCAATTCATGATTTATGGCCACAATTCCATAAAGAACATGCTCGACATAGTCTTGGAAATCTGACTAAAACAGACCCTGTTTGCCAGTTTTTAAGAAAACTGGATGAGAAGCCTATCCCCGACTCATAGAGGGTGTTTAAGCCGTTCTTGGATGTAAAACCAAAGGAAGATGTGAGCCACAATCACAACTACCTGTACATATACATGCTTTTTCAAAATAAATAAATAAATAAATAAAGAGAGAAAGAGAGAGAGAGAGAGAGAGAGGGAGAGACTCCAGCTGGCCTACATATAGGTGGTATGATTGCATTTTCAATTTCTTATCTATTCCTTCCCTTCATTTCTACTCAACCCATACATTCAATAAATATAAAAGTGTGTAGAAATGGCAGGTTCCTCAAGTCATAACATAAGAAATATTTGTGTTTTCGGTGGATCCAGTCCTGGGAAAGAAAAAGAGTTCTAGAATCAACAAATCATCTTGGTCAGGTACTAGCTGAGAGAAAGATTCATTTAGTATATGGAGGAGGCAACCTTAGGTTAATGGGGTGTGTGTCAATAGCTACATTTTTAGGAGGTAGTCAAGGTTTGAGGGTCGTCCCCAAAGCTTTAGTAAAAGGGGACATCAATGGCAAAACAATTGGAGAAGAACTACAGGTCCCCACAATGTCCAATCGACTAAATGCAATGTTTAACGATGATGATGCTTTCATTGCTTTACCAGGTGGTTTGGGCACATTGGAAGAGATCTTTCATATTTTCTCTTGAGCCCAACTGCACATTTACCATAAACCCATAGGTCTGTTAAATGTTAATGGTTTTTATGATAATTTGTTGTCTTTTCTTGATCAAGCTGTGGAACAGGAATTTCTAACATCTTCAGCACGACAAATCATAATCTCTGCTGCTACTGCTGAACAATTGATTAACCAACTACAATCTTTCATCCCTGTAATTGATCCCTCCATGAATCGCATAAATTGGTCAACTAAGGAAAGCTGTAAAAAGCTTAAATTGGATTTGAGCCTTTGTTTGTAAAAACTTTGTGTCTTTTGGTTTTATTATTGTGTTTTGTTGTTTTTTATATTTGTTTAAGTGTGTTTCAGGTTTGTCAATGTTTGTTGTTTCAGGTGATGTCTTCTATACTCTATCTTTCTACCTTAGGACATTGAGGACAATGTCTCGTTTTGGTTGGGGGGAGAGGGTAGTAGTTGATATTAAAAAAAAAAATTTAACTAACTGTATTTTCTATTTCATAAACCATTTGCAAAACTGTTGTTACTAGGATGACAGAGTAAAGGAGTTCTTTTATTAAAGTGACTCTTGAGACGCATCTTAGTAAACATTCTTAATAAGGTCTATCAGAATACTTCTTGAAATATTCAGGTTTACAAACTCTCGCATTCTTATCACTTAATTCCGCTCATATACATTTAACAAGTATTCTTAAACCTTCATTCACACACACACACACTTTAACATATGATTATGGGTTGCACATTGGATTATTATATTATTTATGTTCTTTTGTTAAAGGTAACAACTAAGGGAAAGGGTTAGTATATAAAAAAAATAAAAAAAAAAGATGATGATAATAAAAACATAGAGAAGTTTGGTTTCATAGCCTCCCTAACCTAAGCAATTAAGTTCGAATGGGTATTTTAACACTAATACCGTAAAGTCAACTGACTTGGGAGCTATTGACCCAATGCTTGTTACATGGGTTGAGGAGAAAAGCTTAAAGGAATCAAACATTGCATTATCTACGTATCAGTATCTGCAACCCGAGTTACTAAGCTCGTAGGGGTGTCTCAACACTTAATGCCCTAAGACCAACTGGTCTAGGAGTCATTAGCCGAAAGCTCGTTACATGAGTTAAAGATGCATTGTGTTTTAAGTTATATGTATATATATTTAAAAAAAGAAAAAAAAAGAAAAATATAATAATATTAACCCAAGGAAGTTAACCTTAAACATTAGAACAAAAATTTTGTTTTCTTCCAAGTAAAGCCCCATAACTATGTGCTGATATATTGAGCAAAAAAAAAGGGTTTATTAATATCTTGTTTAAGAGGTATTGAGCAGATATATAAATTTAATGAGAGTTTGTTTATCTGGATAGATTAATGGAAGTTGAATGATGAATGCCTTACTTTATGAAATTTGCAAATTGTTTTTTAATTTTAACCCTTTGATTACTAGGGACTAGAAATAAGCTGGTTGAGGGTGTGATTAGTACTTAAAAGTGCATTTTTATCAAGGTTTTATATCATCATTTTGCACTTTCATGAGGAGTCTAAGATTTAAAAAGGTCGTTTTCAACAGAGAAGTTCGAATTGTCTTGCAGCTCAGACATTGTTCAGTGTTCAGCCCATATCTCGAGTTCTAGAAGTCCAAATGACCTCAATTTTTTTTCCTGGAAAGCTGAGACAATTTCCTAGAACTTTCATGATTCAAGTCTGTTCGAATTCTGACGTTAGCAATGACGTTTTGTTCAGACAAGAAGATAATGATTGTCACCAAGTCAAGAGTTGGCCACCCACTCAACAATTAGTCATGAAATCAATAGTTCTAAATTTTGGCCTATAAAAGGAGGCATTTGCCATGCATTTAAGATCTAGGTTTTGAGATCAAGATCATGCTCTTGCTCTCTCTTTATATTTTGTAATGCTTAAGTTTTGCTTATATTAATCTCTTACTTATGCTTTTCATTTCCTTTCCTTGTTTATTTATGTTTCTCTCTTTCATTATGTTTAGCTAAGTTTATCATGTTAAGGTGAAAAGGTTACACTAATAGTGTAAGAATAAGTATAATATAAAATCAACATGGACCTTAATTTTTGATACTAACATGTTTTATATTTGTTATCTTGTTCACTTTTAATACTTTGCTTGTTAAATGGTTAATCTAGATTTATATTGTATAACCCTTAGTACAACAAATACTTGACACTTTCATAGCCCAACCATGTGGTATAACTGACACCTGTGCCATGAAAGGAACTTAATTTGTTGTTAACATAAGTTATAATCATTAATGCCTGACAACATTTACAAGTATTAGCATTATTCGAATGAGATAACTATGTAATCATGTTAACAATTTATAATCCGATTGGAACCTCCTTCGTGTGTGGTTTCCAGTTGAGTAATAAAAAGATTTTATACTATACATGTTTGAAATACCATTAGTGGATCCTCTAACCTTGACAATTATTTTATCCTTGTTTAATCCTTAGATCAATATCACATCTCAAAGCTCTCTTTAACTTATTATTGTTGTTGTTGTTGTTGTTTTTGTTATCTATAATTTATATAGTTAACCTCCATGTGGTTCGACCCCGGTCTTGTCGGGTTATTTATTACTTCGACACTCCTGCACTTGGGAGAAGACATCAATCTTTTGGTCGTGTCAGCAGGTCACCCATTACAATGAGACCACTTCATATGTTCCACCTAGGTAGGTCACCCAATATAATGAGACAACTTCACATTTTTTTTCACTTGGGTAGGTCACTCATTACAATGAGACCACACACATATTTTTGTATTGGTTCTGGTTAAAGGAGATCGCCAAATGGGATCTCAGGCTAACCCAATCACACACAGAGTTTAGCTTTGGTTAAAAGGAATTGCTAGATGGGATTTCAGGTTGATTGAGCTACAAGTAGAGATTTTGGTTCTGGTTAAAAGAGACCGCCAGATGGGATCTCAGGTTAACCCAATCGAAAGGGCAGGTTGCCCGTGAAAATAGACCAGGGTAAGTGTGCGTGGGCTGGTCGCCCTTAAAAATAGACCAAAATGAGTATGTGTGGACAAGTTGCCCATGAAAATAGACCAATGTGAGTGTGTGGGCAAGTCGCCCGTGAAAAAAGACCAATTTTCTACAAAAGGGGCAGGTCACCCAAGATAATGAGACCATTTTCTTTCAAAAAATGAAGTCCTTGGATGAGTGAATCACTCAGCAAGCCAGAAAGACCTTTTGTTTTCTTTACAAGCTTACCATGCAAAACATTGATGAAGTTTTGCTTCGTAAGCATTGTAAACAGGAGGCATCTATTGCTACCCAATTGTTGACCCAATATTTGATAAGTTTTTGAGAAAAACCAAAAATAGCAAAAAACAATTAAAACCCCAAAAAAATGCATTCTTGATATATTTGCATCGTTTTTAGTATTTTCAACGTCATCTTAGAAGAATTTAAATTTTTTAAGGTATTTTAAACGCGTTCAACTTTTAACATGTTAATTTTACAATCACTGATTTTTCTTGTTGAGTCGATGTTGATATAGTTTATTTTTAAAATAAATTCAAAATATAAAAAAAAAGTTGAGGGACCAATGTGTTTGTAGCCAAGCCACACTTCTCCTATAAATACTAGACTACATAACATCCACAATGGAGGCCAATTTTGAAACAGAATTTTGAGGGTCAGAAAAAAGAGAAACCCTAAAAACCCAAAACTTCATCTTCTCAAGCCAAAGCCGCCACCCCCATCTTCCATTGGTCTTCTCAGCCCTTCACTAAAAAGCAAACCAGATCCACCATCTTCTCCCTCTCACCGAGACCGTCCCCATTTCCTCTTCTTCCAATGCACTCGAAGAAGCCTCCCTCTCAGCCAAGACAACCCCTCACCAAATCTCCCTTTTAGCCGTTCCTTCCCAGTGTCTGCATCTCATCCCCATTTTCCCTGTTCTCTCTTGACCAACCCGAAACCGACTGGGCAGCCACTCCCATCTCCACCGCAGTTTCAGCAGCTATAGACCCATGGTCTCCCTCATCAACCGCAGCAACACTATCTCTATCGAAGATCTAGCAGCCCACAGATCCCCGCCATTTCCTTCACCGTCAGCTATAATAGAGCGATCACCCTCCTCTGGTCTCCTCAACAGTAACAACCAAAATAGCAGCTAGAAGCTAGCCTCGTAACCCCGAAGAGGGCAGATCTAAGAAAGGGGAGGAAGAACCGAAACTGTGCTTGTGTTTTTTTCTTCTTTTGCAGGTGACGGTGGTTATCACTACCGGTGTAAAAAGGGAGAGAAGGAGAAAATGTCCCAGAACCACCATTCTCTTAGGCTTTGCTTGCGGCGACGACGGTGCGTGGGGAAGATGCGCCGCCATTGTTCTTGTATTCCCAGAAGTCCTCCTCTACAATTCCTAGATTTTTAGGGGTCTATTTTGTAATTTTTTTACATGTTGGAATATGTATCTAAATTATTATTAGTTTTTTGTTTAATTTATATTATTTTGTAAACATGTAAAAAGTGATGTGTGTGGGTGTTTGTATTCTTTTATGTGTTTTTGAATGGTAAAACCAAAGGATAAAAAAAAGAACGAAAAAGACAAGAAGAATTTAATGTTTTGATTTGCTCATGGTTAAGGATTACGAACTTATATATATGACGAACTTATATGTAAGACGTATTTCTGATATCCAATGAAAAGACATCACCTTTAAAACTTGTATAACACATCAAATTACGAACTTCTATGTAAGATGAACTTATATATATGACGAACTTATATGTAAGACGTATTTCTAATATTCGATGAAAAGACAAAACCTTTAAAACTTGTATAACACATCAAATTACGAAGTAGTTTACCTCAGGTAGGGTGCATTAGGGGTGCTAAAACCTTCCCTAGCCACAATCAGTCCCTTACTCGTGAATCTCTGACAAAGACCAGTACATTCAGGTTTCCTAGTAACTTTCAATCATATATTAGGTGGCGACTCCCAAATTAAACAAATAAACAATGAAAATCACCATCGATGCCGCACGGGCACTTACGATAGGCACTGTGGGTCTTCTTCTTTCCCTGAACACGCAGAGGTAAGAAAAGAAGAAGTTTCTCTCTCCTACAATTCTACCCTCTCTTTCTCCCCCCCACTTGCCCAAACCCTGACATAACCCACACCCGTAGCCTACCATTAGATGAAAAAACAGAGGGGACAAGCCCTGCGTGTAGCTGCCTAGGGGCTGTCCGACCACCCTACCCTCGTGCCATGACTAGACAGGGGTAGTAGCCCTCTCTCCCCTGTTTTGACCTTATAAATACCAGGGGAGAGGGATGAAAGAGATGCGAGAAAAAAATAGAGAGAAAGAAGAGAGGGAAGAATGAAAAAGAGAGACAACATTGTTTGAGAGAGAGAGGAGAGAGAGAGAAGAAAACAGAGGAGAAAGAAAATGATAAGAAGAAAACAGAGACAAACAGGAAGGAACAAGAAGGAAAAGGAAAGGAAACACAACAAAAGGAGAGAGATAAAAGAATAATAATAAAAAAAAAAACAAAAAAACAAAAGAGAGAAGAGGAAGAACCACTACAACGCCACTATCTGCAACCATATCCTGCCACCACCACCACCACCAGAACAGTCGTGAGCCACCACTTGGTCTGTTTTGCAAAGTCAATAGTGGAGAGTGAATTAATTCACTCTCCACCGTTCATATTGAATGTGAACAGTGATGAGTGAATTAATTCATTGTTCACGGGGCCGAACAACGCCGGCCCAGACCAAAATGGTTGGGCCGGGTCTAGCCCATCCAAAAATAGAGAAAAAATCTTGTGGGCCAAGCCAAACCAACACCTTTGTGCCAAGCCGGCCCACCTTGTGTCTTGGGCCGATGTCGGCCCAATCGATTCTGGGCCTATTTCGGCCCAGCTAGGATGGGCTCAAACCAATATATTTGGGCCAACCCATCTCTTTATATATTTATAATATAATAATATTATATATTAAGCAAAAAAATTCAAAAAAACCTTTTGGAAAATTTTTTATTTTCTCGTGTATTTTTCTACCAATTTTGATTAATATTGGTTTGTATTTTTATACTGTAAAGATACAAATCTGGTATTAAAATACCCGGTTTTCTCTGAAAAGTTGCAAAAAAAATTTACACAGAAAAAAAAAAGATGTCTTGTTTTCTTACATACAGCCAGGTCTCTCAAAGATAAAAAAGAAAAAATCATGTCGTATTTTTATACAACAAAGGAAAAAAAAACATGTTTTAACATGTATTTTGGCTTTAATGACCAGTTTATTTAAGTAATGAGAACTAGGCTAATATTTCAAAAATAACCAAAAAAATATTTTGCTCTTTTTAGTATCTTGGATTACGAATTTATATGTAAAATATATTCTCGATATTAAAAATATAGTTCTTTTTATTGACGTTAGAATGATTAGGTTTTGCCTAATAAGATAAGAACCTTCTCATTGAGGAGAGCTTTTCTTGAACTTTAGAGAAACCAACAAATAGAAAACATGACAATACCTTAGATTTTATCAGACAATCAAACAATATAGCTTACCTTAGGTAGGGCGTAGTTTGGTTGCTAATACCTTTCTTTTACGCAACCAGTCCTTGTACCTGATTTTTTAGACCAGTTAGGGTTTCTAGTGACAAAAATACTAAGTGGCGACTCATATTCCATCTATACCCTGATAAAAGACAAGGAATCCTTATCTCCCCATTTTCCTAATTTTTCCAGGATAACAATCCTAAGAGTGGACGATCGCCGCGATGCTGCACACGTGCGACAATAATGGTGGTAATTACAACATAAAAGTATGACTATAATATTTTTTATATAGGTAGATTATATAATATGTATTAACTAATTTTATTATCTGATAAACAACATTTAAATAATAAGACCCGATAATAAATCTTATTTTCCTAGCTTAATTTACAGATAAAAAGACAATTAAACTAGATAGCATCTTGATGAATTCCAACCGTACTCTCGAAAATACTAGCAATGAAATTAAAGTACTATATGGATCAAGCCTCTAAAGATAATCTCAAAATTAGGATCTGACAAAACCATCCTATCTATGGTTGTATTAATGCAATCCAAGGTTCAATTGCATTTAAAAAAAAATACATCAGATGTTGATAATTAATTAATAAATTTGTGAAATTAATGTATTTATTTAAAATAATTAATTTCAATAGTTAATTAAAAAAGCACGCGCACACTCATGTTTTTTTTTGAAAGAGTAAAATAAAAAAATAAGAAATCTGTATTGATTCATCATTTCATGTTTGTAATCTTTTGTTTTATTTCCATGACGACGGGAACCAAACGAACATTGTTCCGAAATTGGTAATGATGTGCACTGATCAATCACCTTCTCTCAGGCCTACAATGTCTCAAGTTGTGGCTGTACATGATTTGAATCTCTCCTGCTTCACCGGAGGATATTTCTGAAGAGATCGCTCCCTCGATCTTTCCTGCTTGAGTACCGGATGGTCAATATATATAATTTTTACATATCTTTGTGGGATGATACTATACTCATTATTTTATTACTTGTTATGATTTGTATACTTGTGAAATTAATCAACAAGTTTTTAGCTCCGTTGCTGTGAATTTTAGATAAAATTAATCAACAAGTTGGTATTACAACAGAATTGCAACAGCAGCAGAATCAGTTTTTTTAGTGCAAATTCTAAGGGATTTATCCAATCTTAAAGACCAGATAAAAAAAGAACGAATTTAGCGTTTGAAGAGTCCTAATTAGCCTAAGAATCCTGATGATTTTGGCAGCAAAGGAGGGAGGATACATATAGCAGAAGGTAGTTGAAACAGGGTTCGAAAAACGTTTCTTTCTTCTCTGCTTTTGTCAATTTTTCAACAACTATGAACTAAACTCCTGCATTTGGTTCAAGACGGATATACACAATCTTCAGCACGTGGGGCCCAAAAATGAATAATAACAATGACATTGATGGTATTTTAGTTTTAAAGACAAAGTTGACTAGATGGTTTGAAATGAAGAATTTGGGTTATCTTTGATATTTCCTCAGAATTAAGGTAGCATACTCACTTAAAGGTTACCTTCTTTCTTAGTCAAAATATGTTGCAGATATTCTTGAGTAGACTAGACTTACTAATAACAAGACTATAGATACTCCTATTGAGGTTAATGCAAGGTACTCTTCTTCTAATGGTTTAACTTTGATAGATCCTACTTTATACTGTAATATTGCTGGGAGATTGGTATATCTCACCATTACTTGTCCAGATATTGCATATGTTGTTCATGATGTTAGTCAGTTTGTTGCTTCTCCTACTATTGTTCACTAGGCAGCTGTTCTTCGTATTTTGCGATATCTTCGGAGCATAATTTTTCAGAGTCTTTTACTTTCATCCACCTCTTTCTTAGAGCTGCGTGTATACTCTGATGCTGATCACGGTAGTGATCCCACAGATCGTAAGTCTGTTACTGGGTTTTGTATCTTTTTAAGTGATTCTCTTATTTCTTGGATGAGCAAGAAGCAATCTATTGTTTCTCAGTCATCCATCGAAGCATAATATCGTGCCATGACATCTACAACCAAAGAGATTGTTTGATTACGTTGGTTTCTTGCTAATATGGGAGTTTTTTTTTTCTCATCCTACTCCTATGTATTGTGACAACTAGTGTTCTATTTAGATTGCTCACAATTCGGTTTTTCATGAGCAAACTAAGCACTTTGAGATCGATTGTCATCTTACTCGTCATCATCTCAAGTATGGCACCATTACCTTGCCTTTTATTTCTTCTTCCTTGCAGATTGCAGATTTCTTTACCAGGACGCATTCCATTTCTCGTTTTCGTTTTCTACTTGGTAAACTTTCGATACTTGTAGCTGCCACATCGTGAGTTTAAGGAGAGATGTTAAATAATATTTATTTAGTCTTATTTATTAAGGGTAGAATAATATTTTCAGTTTAACCTATATATAACTTCTTCGTATTTAGATTAACCCTAAGCAATCATAATAAATAGATTATTGAGAATTCTAGTTTCTTTTTTTTGTTTGATCTAAATTATTTTAACATGGTTCACTAATTAATCGAGAAAATTTGATAGTATTTTACTAAAGAAGATTCAAAGCTAAATAATTATCTTTCTATAAATCTTTAAGTCTTTATATACCGGTTCCATTCATGTGAGACATGGTTAGAAATTTGTTTTAAATGGTTAATAAGTATATTTGAGGATAAATTAAAAGTGAGACTCACTTATATTTAGGGTTCAAGCTTTGTTGAAAATTATTTTTCAAGAAAGATCTTTAAGATGAAATTTTCAACAAAGATCTTTAAGATGAATCATTAATGTGGTAAAAATAAATTATAATGAATGATAAATTGATATAGAAGCTTGGTTTTTTTTTTTACCGTCCTACCGATTTAAGTGTGTTTGGATACGAGATAGCTTGTGTTTTTTTGAAATAAAAAGCATGTTTTTATAGCTTTTGAAAGTGTGGTTTATGCTTAAAATGTACTGTGCTTTACAAAAAAAAACCACCACACCTCCAAATCAAACAACCTAGAATCTGCAATTGCGCTTATGTGAACAACACAGTTTGTCACGTCACCAGCCTGTAAGTTCCTCATCAACTTCATCCAATTTTCTTTTATTTTTGTAAGGGAATGCATCCTCTCTAAAATTCACTGGTTTCTATGTTAACGCCTTTTTTTGGGTGGTAGACAACCTCAAACCGCGAATTATATAGACGGACAAATCCACGCTGAAGCCATATAACATGTGATGATATAATTCGAAGCAATTATGTTTAATTACATTCTGTTTTATTTGTGTGTTTTAAAATTATATTTAAAAATTTAATTTTTTTATATATTTTTTTAAATTAATAATATTTTAGTATTTTTAAATCATTTTAATACGCTGATTTTAGAAATAATTTTTAAAAAATAAAAAAAATTATGTTAAAATATTTCTAAATAAAAAATATTTTAAAAAATAAAAGAAGTAAACTTCTTAATCACGGTACTCAACTAATTGATAACCATCCTGTTACCATAACAGTGATTTATCCAACAATCAACTTTCTGGTAGCATCCCTGTAACCATGGGGAACTTGTCTTCACTCACCACTCTGCAAGTGATCCAGTACCATGGTCATTTACTACTACTGTGGTTTATTTTGTTGCAGTGATTTGTCCAAAAATATTATTTATTTTAAATATACTACAATATTTAAAATAAAATTAAGATTTTCTATGTAACTCGATTCCAGAATCCCTATAATTGATATATTTAGCTTCTGCCTCGGATATTCGGTCTTTGGGGATGCAATTATTGAGTCCCAGATGCATACTCGAAATTTTGGTGTGCATAGCTACTTGAGTTGTCAGCGTGCATTGTCAGAATATATATATATACAAATCTAACATTTTGATTTCCTAAAATCACTTCTTTTAAATTATATTCCATTAAATAATTAGTACATAACATGTGAGAAAGCTATTGTCTAGCTAGAAGTCTTGCCCTGGTTTTATCCAGCGCTGGTTTCCGTGTCGTAAGGAGTCTGGAATTGGCCCCTAAGATAAAGATGTACATTGGAAATGGTTATGTGATAAAGATGTAGTTGGAATTGCAGAATTGTGAGCAACTGAAGGGCTTGAGCACGATCAAGTTAATATAGATTGAAATGAATATGAAAAATAGGTCTACATAGGATTTATCCCAAATTCACTTCCTGTATCAAGAAAGTATATCTTAAAACAAGTAAACAATCATTCACACACATTCAAACTAGACATAGAAAATTCAAATGATGAATAAATATTTATAAATAATAATTATAATTAAAAAAATAATATTAATGTTTTAAAATATTTACATTTATAATTAAAAACAATGTTGTCCCTATAAGTGATTCTCCTGCTTGGATTATGGTTGACTAGATAACTAAAATAGTATTTTGAAAAGGTATGGAATTCTCTCACAAATCCAGATTATAGCACAATATGAAAATAACGTTTTGTATATAGAAAATAAGCATTAATCGACTCGACTATCCTTAGTGCAACAAGGGAAAGCACAAAATTAAAGTCTTACAATCCTTAGGTTGATTTTGAATATATATATAAAAAAAATACAAGACACAATTAAAAGTAAATCTCATTCATTGAGAAATGGTGCCATCAAAATTAAATTGCATGAATATGAAAAATTAAGTCATGTATTAATCGATTTTATTACGTGATAGGCAACATCCAATTAATAAAACCCAAAAATAATCTTCTTATCCTAGGTTGATTTATTAATAAAAAAAAAATTTTATAACAACATAACAAACCACAAATATAAAAATTACACATAACAAAATATGTGTATAATTGAGAATAATTATGAGACTTAATCTATTAGTTAACCAACCTTTTCTATTTATATGTGTAGGGCAATATACAATAGTAATGGTGGTGATTACAACATAAGAGTATGACTATAATATTTCTTATATAGGTACATTCTATAATATACCCCTTCAAGCTGAGGGTGGAGGATCAACTTGAAGCTTGAATTGAAAAGCAATAAACGGAGTTGTAGGAAGCAGCTTAGTAAAAACATCTGCAAGTTGATCGTGAGAGGGGATCAAGCGAATATGAATCTCTTTCTTCGTAGCCCTATCTTGTACAAAATAATAGTCAACCTTAGCATGTTTAGTGTGAGCATGAAATATAGGATTTGCAAATAAGTAAGTAGCGCTTATATTATCACATCAAATAATAAGAGCAGAGTTAAAAAGAATACACAAATCTTTTAATAGACACTGAAGTCATATAATGTAAATCACGAGGAAAAAAAATATAAAAAGGCTAGATTAAATTAAAGGAAATAAACTAAACTAAAAAGAAGTGGGGGCAAAACGAATACACTTAAAGAAAATGGGGCCTAAATGCAAATAAGAATAATTATAGAGCATAAGTACTCCTCTTCGCACCAAAAACAGATCTGCAGATAACGTAAAGAAAGAAAAGAGGGAGTTTTTATATTCATTTTTACAAATCAAGAAAGAAACACCAAAATTTCAAAAACTCATGCAAGATTAAGGGTTATAGGTAGAATAAACACTGGTGGGAAAGGGATTAACAACAGAAATTGAATAAGAAGAGAAGAGGGGAGGGTCGGCTGTCATTAGAAAGAAAAGGAGGGATCGAAACCTTAATTCATACCGGGAAAGGTATTTTAAACATGCTCTTATGAGTCATTTCAAGTCGATTATTGTAACGACCCGGCTTTCTAAGCCCAAAACAATAGTAAATTTTTTTTTCTTTTTTTTTTATATATGTATATTTACTACACATGGTGCCGGTAATCAAAGAACTTGAATCCTCACATCATCAAAATACAATCCATACAATCAACAGTTCTTTCAAAAGCGAATCTTACACAAACACATAATATTAAGGTTGCATGATTTGAA
>Ga0325414_1003213_pt1 | contig 16934 bp, 15 predicted proteins | sample PopdelMetagenome_8_FD_206183 | JGI IMG/M metagenome (GOLD analysis project Ga0325414, IMG submission 206183) | Populus deltoides microbial communities from Bellville, Georgia, United States - Leaf-PdKOR-R3 | ecosystem: Host-associated > Plants > Phyllosphere > Phylloplane/Leaf | place: USA... | reverse complement strand
TTTTACTATATATTTTTAAAACAGTGTTATTATATCAAAATTTTATGTTTGTTGTGCTAATTTTACAGAAAAAAATAAAATAGAAAGAAGTCCGCAATCCACCCACTTAAAAATATTCTTCTTTCGCATAAAGTAAATTTCACGGTAGTAATAACACATAAGAAAGGAATGCACAAGATAACGTTTTTTGAGATTTTAGAAAAATTATTACACAAACCGGAGCCATATTCACATGGATGGGTAAAGAGTGTCTGATCTAGTTGGTTGGTGCAAAAACCCTAAGCTATTGCTACTATATTAGTTCGACTCACATGTGGATGATCCGTGTAATAATTTATATATATATAACAAGCAACTTCAAATTTTCTATGATATTTATGCTACCTGTGGATGACTCAACGGGGGATTGTCATTAACCGACACTTCAACATGTATTTATCTCTCAGGTATTCCATACTAAGGGCGTGCATTTTTAGCCAACGCCAACTGAAACGATGCTGCTCTTAACGAGTACTTCTATATCTGGTAAAAAAGGCATATTTCACTTGAAAATCTGGGCACCGTGGTGATAGTTGCAAGTCCGTGATATTAAGGGCATGGAAGGGCAATTCTAAAAATTGACGGACGCAGGCATGCTTCCTCGAACAACCTTTTGCTTCAACTTTCATGTTCATGAGCATACCTGTGCTCTTACTTCTCTGCTACATCCAAGTATAGATAACCTTTAGAGTTCTTGTAGGATAAAATTACACGCATCTCCATCGGTTTGTCAAACTTACATGCAGCATTCAACTCCTGAAAACCTCCCACCCCCCTCTTAATCAAATTTCAACAAAAGAATTGACACCCAAGCAGGGGTCAAACACGAAGAGTTTTGTCTTAGCATTTATATAGAAGGCAAAACAAATTTGAGTTTTGGCTCAAGACCCGCCCACTGATATGATCTTTATGTAATGTTGATTGATGTATCAGTACTAAAACTCGTGTGTTCTTTTTTTACTGTTCTAACCAAACCTTGCAACAGCGTGGAGCAGCAAGTAGAAAGTGAAGTTATTGGCACCGAAACTACAAACATGGCTAGCTGTACAAAAATACATTTGAATTGAGTTTTTATGTGCCTGAAATTATTTATCCATCCTGAGATTATTACATAGATGTCTTAGTTCAGGCCTTGAATCCATCCATGATGTGAAATTCGTTTCACTCGCCTTCGCGGAGTAGAGGTATGATCTGAATGTGATTAGAAAAAAGTACCTCCTGAAAATGGGCAAAAGCAATTGGTTACATAATATTATGATATAGAGTTGCTAAGGAACCATGAACCCACTGCAATGGACATGCAAAAGTGTTGTTCTTTTCAGGAGTCCAGGAAAATTTTAGATGCGCACACAAGCTGAGACTAAGAAATTGCAGGAGCATTGAGCATACTTAAAACATCCAATCTATTGTTCTAATTGACACCAATTTATTTAGAAAATTCATGCTATTCCCATTAAATTACCATCCATACACTAAATTATATGCATGTGAGGGTACAAACAAGTTTCCAGTGACATGAAAAACCAAAGGGGTGCAGACTTAAATAGCTGTCATATGAAGTATTACGAGGTTGGATGCCGATGGGCAAGGCAAACCATGGTGATGCCCTTACCTTAAATATAGGACAGATTCAAATCCAACATAGTCCTAGGTTACCAGACTGAAATGGAATAAAATGCAAGTGCGAATCTTGTGGCTTTCTATGTTGATTAACGAAAGGCAACATGGACCAAGCAGATTGAGTATATCTTCCAAGAGAAAAGGAGGGTTACAAAAAGTTACTTAGCAAAGGCTCCAAGATTAAATTGCCAAGATATATCAACCAACCTTAATGCCTTGATGCCCATATCCATGAGGTATGCACGTTGCTCATCATCATCACCAGGAGACTTCTGAAGTTCCTTGTTGTAATAAAGAATATCATCACGCAAATGCCCTGCACCTGCACACCTTTAAAAGAAAGGAAGGGTCTCAGCACAACGATCAAATTATGGCAATGAAGACCAATTAATTAAAAAAAAGGTAGAGCTTAACTAAAACAAAACATAACTTCACACAACAAAATAACTTGTAGTTGTAAACATTTTTCAATCCAAGTTGACAGAAAAACAGGCCAATCAGATAACACATTGTCACTTTCTGCTTTTCCCCAAGTTATGGAGAATTTATCTTCTTTTCCTATAATTATGCCTCAACAATCATCTTATAAACTTGCATTCAGTTATTGCCCTTTTTTTTATATGAAAAAAGGACTGAAAGGAAAATCGCATACTTTTCAATAACAATGTCAACATCTGCTTTGCTCTTTGGACCATGTGCGAGAACTCTTGTAAGACTAAGTATGTCACGGTAATCGCCCATCCTCAGTGCTTCTTCATCAGACAACTCAGAAGGTAAGTTAGCTTCAGACAAAATAGACGATGAACGTCTACCAACCACTGTTTGTGAAATCTTTGATGTGAACTTTGCTTCCGCGTCAAGTCTGATACAAATAATTGCCATTGCATAGCCAACACCTCCAAAGCCTGTGTGTGAAACAAAAAGGTAGCTCCCCTCACAGCTACAGACAAATTTTAGTTAGTTTGCAACACTATCTCTGCACCCAAGCATAATTTAAGAAAGGACTATTTAAAATAATACCAAAAGAATCTCCCAGAGCATAAATTGTGGAAAGGCCAAATGTCAAAATTCCAAATAAGAATCTAAAAATAATAATCATCTGCTTCCATAAACACCCAACTAAACTAAACCTCAAAACCATACTACTTGTCACGGGCTACATAAATCCAATTCTGTTATGAGCTAAAACATTTGCAAGTTGTCGGGAGTCCATTTCCAACCAAGCACTTGCAAATAGTTTTGGACAAGGAAATGGCTTATTATTGTTTACTCAAAAAGAAAGTTGTCAACAACTTAAGACTTCTTGAACTTTTGATTTATCTAAATTCTTTGTACTACTCAGAGTCAAAATCAACTGTTATTTAAATATGCTACTAATTGACAGATGCCATCATTTAGCATGAATCAGGTCAGTCACAATCGATATCATAATGTCCAGTAAAAAGAAACGGTCCATATTTGACAAATATTTGGGAGACAAGTTACATTATTGCCAAGGATTAATTAATCAGTTACTATTTTCAAAGTCTGCAACGTGATAGGGTTTTACTTTAGGCTTTGGGTAACTTTCGGACTAGCAATTACATGAACAATTGGAGAGACAAAAGGGCACAGTTATGAAATGATTTCCACCTTGTGGAAAAATCATAACTTGGCAGCATAACTCTTTTTTGTCCAGTTAAAATAGATGCTTGAGATAATAATGTGAAAATGGCATTGGTGCTGCCAGAGAGACTTAAACAGCAGTCTGAACCCCAGACAAATCTTCAAGTTCCACATACTATGGTTATCAAATACTAAATAGAAATATTGCTACCAGACTTATAATTAAAGAGACAAATTGTGTTACTATGGAGCAGAGGATTTTGGTACTTACTCTTCTTTACAATACTGTATTGCATCAACATCAGAAGTTAGAGCCTCCCTCTCTCTAGTTAATGGAATCCTCCTATATGTTATATCATAACCCTCTTCCTTTAGAGCAGCGTACACTTCAGCTGGTGTCTTCACATCATCTACAGAGATGTTCTCCCAATATCCTATGACACAGGACTGATTTGTTGCTGGATTATATTCTTCACGATGTAAAAGTATTCGACCACCAGACTGTCTAATCTCGGATACTATATCTTCTTTTAGCCGGGCCTCCATGAGTTCTACCTGCATAACAGTTACAATACAGGAAGTTAGTAACATACTTCACTAATAGCTTGTTCTTTAAATAAAAAAATAATTCAACAATGACGGACCACTGGACCAGTAATTCCAACATGCTTGAGAACATCAACAGGTTTATTTAGCTCCCTGAGCACATATGGTGTGCCATTGATGTAAACAACTGCTTCTTCTCTGAGATCAGTCAATATCACTTTCCGTGTCAGAGATCCTTCTATCTTGGGCTTGGCACTCAAATACGCAAGCATCTCTTTGGCACCAGTAATCGTTGGTGTTGCCATGCTATACACAGGATATCCATCCACCTGAAGCATAAGAAATATTGAGCTTAAAAGGGGGAATTTCCATCAGGATGTAATGACTTCTCCCTTTGTATTCACACGGTCAGCTTTTCCACAGAGCCTTGACTGTCTGTGTATGCGAGGGTGCGTGTTATTGTGTCTGTGATCTAAATTAGCGAAAGAAAACGGAAAATGCAGAAGAAAACAAACTGGAATACATTAAAAAATAAAATGGAGTCAAAAAGGATATTTTACCAGTGATCCATCATTGATATAATTTCAGATGAAGGCATACCTTGTAAACATGAGGTGCTCCTTGAATTTGTATGTGACTGGAAGTCCTCTGACCAGGAAAGAAATACATTTTGAGGATAGAACCTTTACCCAAAACCGAACCATTTCGGACCCTGACAGTGGCTTCCATTACTGCATCTCCATGCTGAGATTCCTGTGGTGTTCTCAACTCCTCCTGCTTAGAATAAAAAACAACCATACGCCCAAGTTATAATAATGATAAAAGGGGAAATCCACAACAGAGAAAAGAGTTGTCATTAAGCCCAAGAATTTCCAAGTCAAAAAAAGAAAGAAAATATACTGGGACAGTGAAAAAACGCCCTGGCTTTAATCGAATGCTCCATTTCATTGCTTGGACTTCAGATCTTTGATGCAACCAACTCTTAAATGCCATTCTTGATTCTCCTTGTCCACAAAATCCATCAAATGCTTCACTTCCTAGATATGCTGCAAAAGCAATTAAACGGAAGTAACGCTCCAAGTATTCAGCACCACGGCTCAATGCCACTCTCCTGACTCTTGGCTCAACATGTTGTTGATTGACTGTCTTTCTGTATTGCAGAACAGCTTCGCGTATGTTCTGCAAAGCAGAACATCTATCAATAATAGCATCTAATGCTTCTCGGCATTCCATACCATTATCAAATAATCTTGTTATCTTCCACAGCAGCAGGATATCATCAATGCCAAAAGCACGACCTTGCTCCATATCAGTTTTTACACTGGCAATGTCAGAGGTGGATGCAGCAGGGTCACCTCCAGTTTCTTCACCACTTGAGCTTCCGCTTTCCATTTCTTCATGGGTCATATCATCAGCTAAGACTCTAATTGGTCTCCCATAATCTATTCTAAGTTTCAGAAGGCAAGCAATTACAGTGCCAGTCGTAGTCCTTCCCCTTCCCATCTGTGTTTATTATAAAGACATTGAGGTGAAGGACAAATAAATAAAATAAAAAATAAACAGGACGCGGTTCCATAGAAATTAATGAATACATCCATGCACGTGTCCAATGACAGCAGTGTAAGAATAAAATTTTAACCTGGCAATTGAAAACGAAAGCAGTATCCTTGGAAGCAGAAGCAATATTTATTGCCAATGTGTCAAAATCAGAACTTTTAGGAGCTTTACCATCAGTGATTGGCACACGAGCATACTTAATGGGAAAACCATCAGTAACTAAGCCTTTGAACACCTCAAGTGGTGTCTTAATAGAATCAGAATTTACATGCTCCCAAGCATCAAAAATTTGGCCATCATCTGTTTCATGAATGACCATTATAGCACCTCCATAGCGTTCAGCTTCTCGCAAGATATCTTCTTTAAGTCGAGCTTCCATCCTCTCCACTCTCTCACGACCAATTCCCTGAATGCAGTCATTATAATCTCAACTTCAGCAACCATGGCAAAGAAAACTGGGAAAAGGAAATTGAGCAAAGGTAACAAAAAAAATTGGTACACTTCAAAATGGAATATAGTCCATGTGAGTAGGCATCAGTGTTCTAGAAAAGCTCCCTATATATGTCAGGCACAATTTCTATGCACCCATAATATGAACACAATTTAGTAGATTTTGTTATCTAAGCAGAAGTCATGAAATGTTAACAGTTTGTAAAAGCTTTTTCTCCATTCTAATTATTGTTTTTATAGCAATTGTTCAGGTCCCTGGACCAAAGCTCCACCTTGATAAATTCATGCGATTCCCATTAGGGAGCCTCACAGATGAGTGGGAGGCAAGATTATGTCTGCCAGGCTCAATGAAATTACTTATGACATGAGTGTGCTATCCATCCAGAAAATAGAGCTAAGTAACATGTACATCTTAAGGAAAGGAAAAACTTTTTTAACAAAAGATCTAATAATAAAGAATAAAAAAAATGACAAGGTTAAATACGATATTGGTTTCTATGAATTAGATATGCAAGGACATGCAACCAGGATAGGACAATATCAAGGTTGTCGTTAATTCATCATGAATCAAATTATCAACTTGCATCACAGCATGATAAACCCACTCCAGTTTTCAAACACGCTTGGATGGTCTTTCTATTCAGATAAATTCCATTTATGCACCATAATGCTAATGATCCAAATGACAGTTATTCTGCCAAATGGAAGAATTAGTAACCAAAGTAGTTGGGTCAACTTCTGCTGCGTGCACAATGAAGCTGACGAGTTGGTAGTTGTGGGGAGGTAAAAAATACTTACCGAGTATTCCAGCATGTTTTTATATGGTCTTTCAACCTCGCGGAGCACAAATGGCTTTCCATTTATGTAGATGACAGGTTCCTCTCTCATATTATGCCAAAAAACTGGGCGACCTCCTTTAGAGCTGCCAATCCTTCGAATGACAGAAAGAATACCATCAATGGTTGGATTTGCAACTCCATAAACTGGAAAGCCAGGAACTTCTCTGAAATTAGGTGCACCATCCACTCTCTCCGGTAAACCAGGGTTTTGACAGCCAGGACAGTGGTCACTTTTTAGAACAGTCTGACTTCCGAGCACCTCCCCGTTTCTCAAGGCTGCAACCAAATCCATCTCATGAGGTCGGCCATCAGCAGATTCAGCAATCTTCATTAGAGATGGCTTCAGACTCGCATACCCAAGGGCACCCATTGGGTCTCTCCTGAGCAACCTGCAACAAGGATGGTTTAAGCAAAATAAGTTCCACGTGATCTGCAGTTGCGGACACATATTGATATATATGAGGTTGCATTCTAATTGGAGATAAGTGGTTGACATAAATATACAAAAATCTGGACTTGGAATGTAAGTGCGTGCCAAAGTTATGGTGTTGAGACGTGTTTGACAAGATTGAATTTGCTTACTTCTTGATGATTCTATGTACTGTAACAAATATAATAATAAACAAGTTTCCAGAAAAGGACTAGGAACCAGATATCTTTCAATTAAGGATTCATTCAGTCTTTTAACTGTCCATACAAGTGCCAGATGACTTTGATGGTTATGCATTTAGTTTCTAAGTGTCCAACATAAGTTTCTTAATTTAAGGTTTTACAAAAATAATAGCCTAGTAATTGTGTGATTGGGATGAAAATTTTAACATCAAAACAAAATATCCATAGACAATGTGCCAAGGTGTGACAAATAAACAGTCCCAGAAATTAACCAAGGCACGATGATATCTCACAATTAGCTTTTGGGGGGGAATTCAATCACTAGAACACAACTATCAGGCACATTAAATTTCCTAAGCTTGTATCTGTAGAAAACACCTTATCACGGGAAAGAGATTGAAGCGTCCAACAGTTTAATGAAATGGAAAGCCAACAGAACTGCCAGTATTTGTACACACAAATCACAAACTTCACTCTTTCAGTTTGATATGTTAGTAAAAATAGGATACAAGTCTGGATATTTCCATAAACAAACCAGCACCATCACCACGTGTCTTTACCTATGAATAATGCTATAAAGTTCTGGTCGTGCTCGCATCCAGTCTGCAAAACTGCTATGAACAAAGGAACTAGATCGGAGGGCAACTCTCTCTGAGTGAATATACACAGCAAAACATATGAGGAAGTAATATCTTTCCAAGTATTCCACAAAAAATGAAAGTGATGCCTCTCGCTTCATCTCATCAGGTTGACGAAGAATACTATTGCGATAATTGGCAATTGCTTCCCGTAAGTTCTGTTGTCCAGACACTTCATTCATTTAGGTGAAATCTAAAATGAAACACAGAAGAAACAATTCCATTCTTCTTACATATCTATACCTTACTAGATTAAGATAAATTATAGACCCATACCTGCATGGAGGCACACTTGTCAATGACTTTATCCACTTGTTTTTTCCCTTCAACACCACCCTAAACGCATGTCACTGATTAATGAAATTTCCAAAATGCCAAGTGCTTCTAAAATAAATAGATAAATATCAAAAGCAAGGAAAAAAAATCAATAAAAGTAAACATTAACTACCTCTAAAACCCGGATCAAACTTCTTACGACTGCATATTCTCCTCTGCGAAGCGCATCCTCTGAGTTTGGCAAATTTTCATTGACATTCAAACCAAAGTCAAAAATTCTCCCTACTGAATTGGTTCTCTGAATACCTATTTTCACGTAACATGATGACAAAGACATCAGCAACTATCATAATTAAAACATTCAACCTGCACTCCTCTCAACAAAATCAATTACAATAAAAATTATAATTCAAATTCATTTTAGAAAGCAAATAATATCAACAAGGTTTTTGAAGCCATCTGTGTATCTGATCAAGCAGGACTTCACATATTCAGTGGTTTCTCATCACATATGCATGATTCTCTCATTATTTACACCAAAGCTGAAAATTCACAAGCTATTTTCCAGATGGCAACCTGATCTTGGACTGGGTAGTAATTTAAAATAGTAGATAATAGATAACTTTAAATCAAGGTCCTTTTGGGTGTATCATTTCAAGTTACAGTCCACCACCCTAGATTGTCAATCAATTTGTTATCTATGCTAGCACACTGCTCTTGGCAGTTTCTAAGCTAAATCCTAACATGGCCAGTAGAGCATAAATAATATTCTTTTAAGAGAAAAAATTAAAAAGTAGCCTCGTCTTTGAATATATGCATTTGTGGGAAGTGGGGAGGTGGACATGAAACCTACACACTCATATTGTGGTAAAGACTTAGTTTGAGCAGTGATAAGCCAATTTGCTCCATATTTTAAGTAAAGAAGATCTCATAGAATATGGAGATAGAATCGCCAGGAGATGACATGTGAATGACAAAACAATATGCTCTTCTACATATACATGCACCAAGTCTCAATCCCAAAGTAGTTGGGGTCAGCTATTTGGATCCCTTTGCACCATTCCTTGTGATAATACACAAAATCTGCCCTAAATTTGCTCTTCTTTAAATGAGGGCTCAAATTTTTCATTGCTTCATAGTAAGCACCTAGGAAGAGTATTCTAGATGTGCCATTAGAATAATTTTAACAGCATTGAAGCAAGTGCTCTGTTTTTCTTCAGGAACATTAGATATTTGTTCATAACCAATTAAACCCTTCATCCCACAATATATCTCTTATCATTTTATTGAAAAATGATAAAATTTTAATTTATTTTTTCAAACAAAAAAAATGAACTTGGCATGCAAGTAATAAAAGATTTTAAAAAAATAATAATAAGCTGAGGGAATTTTAATACTTAACATATAAAAATCAGCCACATTTTTATCCTTATTTGAATCATATGCTATGGAATGGAGGGAGTATATGCATTGTCCAAGTCTGTGGTTGGTTTGGAATTTGGAACTGTTGTAAAAAGCAACAGATCTGTGCTCCAACAGCTCCTGCAAATCAATCCTCCACATCAATGCAAGCAGAATTAACAAAAATAGGTCAGGTTTACAAGTTCTGTTGGAATAGAATATGAGGGGGAAGCTAAGGCTAATAGCTTTGAACAAGTTTCTCCATCTCCTTACACACTTACATCAGGTAAAAGAAGGATCTAGTTTTTGCTGACTTTTTAGATTGATTTGATATGATACTAATGAACAGGAAAATTAAGGTTATGGAATCTCCAGCCTTTTCCCAAAACAAAAAAAAACAAAAACAAATATTACAATTGACTAATCCTCTCCACAATGACCACCCTAACATGGAAGTATATGGAATAAAAAGAAAATTAGAGAAACATTTTCAATAAAAAAGAGTGAAACGGTTGATAAACAACTAGAAGATGGAGAATGAATAATATAAAACTCATCTTGAAAAACTGAAATTCAGCCAGACAACCAAGATCAAGAAACTGAGGTAACATGCAAGATTCAAAGTTGGCTTAAATTATGTTGACAAGAATGATGACTGCTGGCATATTCACTAGAGTACAAGAGTAGTTATAGAAAGAGAGAATGTTACCAGAATCTCCAATCCGATTGAGGAATACCAAAGTTGCTATCACCATACCAGTTGTGGTCCTGCCACGCCCCATTTGACAGTTAAATATTATATCTGCATTCAAGTCTGTCTGATAAATTCTATCGACCTGAAATAAAACAGGCAAGTGTCCTTTAGAAAAACTGAATACTGATCGTACTCAAACAAATATCTGAAACTGTGACTGGTCATGTTTGTCGCAGAGGTGTGCTTCCATGATTCATGGTTGGAACAAGAACATGCATCATTGCATCTAAAAAAAAACCGAATTTTGCAGCATATCATTTGCAAAAAATATTTTCTCATTTGACTTCAAAAATTGGTATTGACACCAGGAATTCTAAATTCCACTGCTCTGACTATGATATCTTCTTCCATGTGCTCATTAAAGGTTGAGGGTACCGGATTAATTTGTCAGTAAGCATGGAGTTGTGGAAAAAGGCTTCATTTCCAAATTGGAATCCCGTTTCTGATAGATTCTGGTTTAGTTTACGGCCTCACGGCCTCAGGATATGTAGAATTGTCATCAAGAGAAATTCTGGTGTTCAAGAAGACAACAAAGAAACTCGTGTGCTAGCACACGTGGTTAAGACTTGGACTAGGGTATGGAGAGGTCATGGATTCAAGTCTTCACTTGGATATCTAGTGAAATTTTCGGTATACCTAAAATGTTGGGCATCTGATATCTTTGCTCCTATGATGATTATAGTTAAGAAGAACTATCACATATTAGAAGGTAATGAGGTTTTTTATATGTTAATGGATATAAAATACAACCTTGCACTTACAAATAACAAGCAGTCCTTGAACAGTCATTCTAGATTAGGCAAATAAAAGTAGAGCTTGAAATTGCCATTTTCAAGTTATGCACTAGAATTCAACAAGGTTGTAGAAACGGTGCCTAAGTTACTGGTACTCTATAAGTGCATTAGATAAAATAAGATGTAAGCAAAATTCCTCTGCAAACAAATAATTAATTAGTCAAAGGGACAACTAACATAACTAAATAATTATTTGTTTAGTTGATTTATCATAAAAAAAAAAGGTGTGAAACTCACTAAAGTATCAAAATCCTGCTCCTCTGGTGACTTTTCATCTGTTACAGGAACACGTTCGTAATCATACAGATATCCTTCTTCTTGCAAATCTTCATACACCTTCACGATAGAATAAAGTTGCAACAAAAAGTTATAAAATCAGTAGATTAACTTTGTTTAGTTATTTCACAAGCAGAATGAGTTCCATGGTTTTGCCTCAAGTGGTGTCTTCACAGAATCACATGACACTGGTTCCCATTGGTCCACCATCTGACCATCTGGCAGTTCATCTGTAACGAGTATCTTATTTCCATATCTGTAAATCAGATGTGCAAACATATTCAGAGGGAGAGTAACCAAAGGTAAACACAAAGTAACATAAAAATAAAAATAAAAACAACGATAACGCAGTATTCAACCATAGGAAACACCTTGCAGCTTCCATCAGAATATCCTCTTTCAACCGAGCCTCCATTTCTTCAACCCTAGACCTGTTTATTCCCTGTTTGAACACAGAAGGTCAGTATCAAGTTGAAACCGCAAATACAATCAACTACTTGTTTGCATGACTGCTGTTGTCAACCATGTGCATGTACGCATACAGAAGTTAGAATGCATAGGCTATGATCTGTTTGAGCGAACATATAAACCAAAAATAAAAAATGAATGAGAGATTCCGTAGAAGACATTGAATTAAATCAACCCATCCTGGATGTTAGAGAGAATTTATTTTAAGCTGAGCAAATTCTTGCATTTATATCACCAAGGGAACCATTTTAGTGTTAAGACTATGAGTAAGCACATAAATTCTAGGCTAAAATGCGGAAATTTAGAAGGTAAACATGAGATACAAGTTTGTAAGAAAGATATAGCAGATTAAGGTAAAAGCATTAAGGAGAAAAATCATGTATATGTAGCATACCGTATATTCAAGGTTGGAGAAAGGCCTCTCCACATCGCGCAGGACAAAGGGACGCCCATTAATATACACCAACTGTTTCAATAAAGGGAGGGGGGGGGGGGGTGAGTTAACTGAAAGATGTGGTGATCAGTACACTTGTAGGGGGGGGGGGGGGCGTAGAAACAACCAAAAGTTATTGACAATATACTCTAGCCGATCAAAGGAAAAATTCTATGCTCCATGGAAAAACATAGGGGACGACCCTGGAGTTAAGGAAGGCAAAACAGAAGGTGCACTGAAACACATTAACATTTATTGACATGAAGTTTGACATGATTTTAATAATTATGTTGCTTCCACTGGCATTTTATGTACTGATTATCCATTTTGCTTAATTAAAAAGGGAAAAGAAAAGAATACATTATAGTCCATTGCACTAATTTATAAAGATTACCGAAAAATCAATTAAGCACAGCACGAAGAATGGGGAGGAAAAAAAAAGAAGAAGCTGCATTTTGGCGAAAGCTTTACCGGTTCTTCACGAAGGTTAAACCATAAAACTTGTGCTTGCTTCCCGTCTTTCCGACCTCTTATGTGCTTAATAACATTACGACATCCTTCGATTGTTGGAATCGCAACACCGTGAACAGGTAACGAATCCGCCTATCAAAGCCACCACAGATAAGTAAATAATAATAAAGTAAATAAGATGCAATTAATGACAATTCATTAGTTTAATAATTATTAATTTACAGTGATCAATGCTTTTGGCCATTGACTTTTTTTTTCGTTTACAAGATTAGAAGCAGAATAAGACAAATGAGGCTCTTAAAAATGGTCATGGTCAACTTCTAATTCTCCAGGCAAAAAGATAAAGCGGGAAGCGAGACATGATTTCAGTTTCTTTCTTTCCGGCGAAGGGGAAAAAATCCCTAATCTGAAAAAAGAAAAGGCTGGTATGCATCTAAATCGGGGGATTTCAAATGCTTTAATCAAAAAAGAAAAGAAAGGGAAAAGGAAACTGCTGAGAAGAAAAATGGAAAGAGAGAGAGAACCTGACGGTAATTAGGAGCGCCGTCGATTTGAGGAGTTAAGCGCTTATTTTGACAGCCAGGGAAATGGTCGCTTTTAAGAATGGTCTTCTTTCCCAGTACTGATCCACCTCTCAGTTTCATCACCTGCTCTGGCTCTTTTTCTACCACCGCATTCGACATGTCTCCTTTTTCCTTTTTTTTCTTGATTTTAATTTTAACTCTGCGCTGCCTGTCACCCTTCTCCCAACTCTTTCTTGCTCACTATTTATTCTCTCAATCCACTCCAAGCTTTAAAATAAATTAAAATGCCAAAACCGGTCCAAAATGCCCTCGCTGCGCTACACCAATATGACGCTAGTGCTCCCACCCGGCACCTGAATTTATAGAGCGGAAAGAACAGGAGAATTATACAGAAGAGAGGCTTGGAAGCAAGTTTGAAGGAGAAGAAAAGCAAGGGGAGGAGTTATGAAGAGATAGGGATGGGTAGATAAATAAAATATTTTATAGAGAAATTAAACACGAATTATTTATTGTATAAAAGCAAACAAGCAAGACGACGACGACGACGACAACAGAAAATACTCAGGTGGAGCAGTTATGCTTCAGTGCCACAAATGAGGTGGACTATCTTTATCCCTTTCATTTTGCTTGCTTTCTTGTTGTGTGGTCTGGTGGGACAAGTGACTGACTGGTAAAAAGGTGGACTCCCTCGGGTCTAAATTTTCATCCTCCGCGGCAGCAGGCAACGTCAACGTGAAAGGCGTGTATTATTTTGATGCTTGGAAATCTTTTATATATAATCTGTTTTGCGATTTGCTAGATACAAAAGGTGTCTATACAGGATAGTCTTTTCCATTGGTTAGCGGGATGCCAAACAGTTCATCACATGTCGCCACCCAACTCTCATTTGGATTTTCGGATTATCCTGCGCATCCCCGCCCCTTGGAATTCTTCTTTATCTCTGTGTTTATTTTATGGATATAAAAAAAAAAAAAAGTCAAATAAATTGCTTTCTGAAAAAAATAATGTGGGAACTCTGACAGAAAGAAAGTGACAGCATATCCATCGTAATGCCATGGCCCAGCTCAGCACCAATGAGATAAAGGTGCTGTTTGAATTATTTTGTTATATTGTTAAAAATAATTTTAAAAAAAATAAAAATATATATTATTTTAATATATTTTTAAATAAAAAATTAATTTTTATTACGTTGTCAATCACCTAAAATAAATTAGATTTCTTGCACTCTCTTAATAAATTCTAACTATTCATTTTCTATTTTCTTTTTTTTAATAGTAGGAGAGGATCTTAATTCTTAAACAACAAATTAAGAGATTCTTTTTTCCGATATTCAATGCAAATATACATTTTCCAGTCATCTATTTTATTTTGTTTTTCAAGAACATCAAGGAAGGAAGGAAGGTAATATTTGTTTTGTGTTTCAAAAGTATTTTAAAAAAAATTTAAATTTTTTTATTTTTTTACTTTAAAATTAATATGTTTTTAGTTTTTTTAGATTATTTTGATGTACTAGTATTAAAAAAATATTATTTTAATATATTTTTAAATAAAAAATATTTTAAAAAAACAATAAATATTCTATCTTTAAAAACACGACCCTCGTGGCGTGTGACATGGCCAGCTAGCAAAATGATGACATGGCGTCAATTTACCGAGAACATCATCAAGCATTTAACACGATGACGTGCATAAAAGCGTAAAAAGAAATGGAGTCTGAGTCACTGGATGAACAGGGGTTGAGTCATATCAAATTAATTAACCAAATATAACAGCGACGAAAATGTGCAGTGTAAGGTCACACGTTGTTTATCGCTATCTTCTGAGATGGTATTTTTGCTCAATCTTTGACTCTTGTTTCTTCTGTTGATAGTTAGTACGGTGATGGGGTCCTCTAAATAGCGTTACCAGGTTCAAACAAAAGGTATTTACTAACCTCTGTAGCCTAGCTTTGCCGCGACCTAGACTATATTTTAAACCTAAATAAATAAATAAATAACGTTCAGTACTGAAAATAACAAGAAAAATAAGGATCCTGGCTTATTTATAAGGGTAATAGAAAGAAATGAAGGAATAAAAAGTTACACCAGTCTTATTTAACATGGTTGGGTTTAATTTTTTTGGATTAAAATTTAATATGGATTGTTTTGATGTGTTGATGTCAAAAATAATTTTTAAAAAATAAAAAAACATCATTGGCATGTATTTCGGCACAAAAAATTATTTAAAAAATAACCGCTACCATACTGTTAAGCACCCTCTAAAAGTACACTTGTCACTTATAATTAAAAATAAAAAAAAATTAAGAAGACGGATGGTTATTTTTAACAACCAAAATTCATCGCATGTATTACTCAAAGCATGTGATGGTTTCAACGTGTTAACGTCTACAACACATATTATCAATTTTTTAAGTAAAAAATTATTATTTTAATGATAAATTGCATAATTATCTTCAACCAAATTCACGATTAATAAAAAAATCAAAGTAAAAAAAATCAAATTTGTGTATAAAAAAGAAAAAATATCTAAATACCTCAACCCAACACTATTTTTTTTTTTTTTGCTCCTGGGAGTATTTTCATTATTGTAATATTTATGAAAACATTGAAATGACAAAAAAAACCTTCTAACAAATTAGTAATGACTTATGAACTTTGTGAAAAATGCCAAAACACCCTCAATTTGATTTTTTGTGGCAAGGACAGAATGGTCACCACACTATAATGGTTAATAAAAAAAAATGGGAACTACAGTGCATCTCTAATGTCTTTTAGTATATTTGTTATATCAATTTAATGATGTTATAAAATTCATAATGCTTGTGATTTTAATTATGGGTTAATTAAATATTTATTTAATTAAATTTACTCTCAATAATAAAGGAAAAATAATCTCTTGATAAAAAATACATTCTTTCATCACCCTACAATAAAAAGTATATATAGTTCAGCCTGTTTTCAACATCCTTAATATCTCAACTATCTTTGCCTTCTCAAAAAATCTATTCATAGCTTACAGCAAGCACCTCATGCCTGGTTTTCTAGGCTTACATAAAAACTCAAGGCTCTTGGTTTTCATGGTAGAAAACTTGATAGATACATCTCTCTGTATTTATCACATTTCCTCTATCATTTTATATATTTTATCTATGTTAACGACGTCGTTATTACAGGACCAAGCTCAGCTGTTATTAATCACTTAATACACAAGCTCATTTCAAGTTTTTCATGAAATATAATAATAAAATCGACATATAATTAAACAAAGTTTTATTTACCATATTTCATTGAATCAATAAAGAACATTGGTATTTAAAACGCAGTCGTCTTTAGGATTTTATCTCAATTAATATAAATTTTAATACTAATGCACATAATTACAATGGATGACAAAATATTAATGTGCATATATAATTTTCAAAACATGATTACATATCCAAAATGAAATTCTCAAATTAAAATAAATAACAGTTTAACATCTTCAAATTACAAAGCTTATTTTTATAATAAAAAATAGCATTATAGAAATCTACTAGTCGGCTTAAGAATGGGAAAAACATGACAATTACATCATTTCATGATATTAGATTATAATACAATAGCCTTATGAAGAAAACACACACACACACACA
>Ga0325414_1003212_pt1 | contig 16934 bp, 9 predicted proteins | sample PopdelMetagenome_8_FD_206183 | JGI IMG/M metagenome (GOLD analysis project Ga0325414, IMG submission 206183) | Populus deltoides microbial communities from Bellville, Georgia, United States - Leaf-PdKOR-R3 | ecosystem: Host-associated > Plants > Phyllosphere > Phylloplane/Leaf | place: USA... | reverse complement strand
ATTAAAGGTATCTTATATTATTAGATATGTTAGTATAAAACATGCTTTAGTTAAGGAATTATTGATACTTCAAGTGCAAAATAATGATATAGAACCTTGATAAAAATGCACTTTTAAGTACTAATCATGATTCACTACCGAAGTTGTGTATTCTGCAGTGAATTTGTAATTCATTGCTGAAATTGAGTTGTTTGTAGCACATTAGCATTCGCTGCCGAATTATGTGTGCTGCAGTGAATTTGAGATTCGCTGCTGAAGTTGTATTGTCTACAATAAATTTGTAATTCGCTACTGAAATTGAGTTGTTTGCAGTGAATGTTAATTCGTTGCTAAATTGTGTGTCCTGTAGTGAATTTGGGGTTCACTACCGAAGTTGTATTGTCTACAGCGAATTCGAAATTCGCTGCCGAAATTGGGTTGTTTGCATCGAATTAACATTCGTTGCCGAATTGTGTAATTTGCAGCGAATTTGGGATTTGTTGCCGAAATTGTATTGTCTACAACGAATTTGTAATTCGCTACCAAAATTGAGTTGTTTGCAGGGAATTTGCATTTGCTGCCAAAGTTGTGATTCATTGTTGAAGTTGTATTGTCTGCAGTGAATTTGTGACTCGCTGCTGGAATTAAGTTATCTACGGCGAATTAGCATTCGCTGCCGAAAACGTGTTGGCTACAACGAAGTAGCATTCGCTGCAGAAATTGTGGCGCCAGCAACGAAATATTTTTCGCTGCCGAATTGTGCAGCCTACAGTGAACCAGTTTTCGCTGTCGAATTGTGTAGTCTGTCGAATCAGGTTTCGCTGCCGATTTTTATAATAGGCCTCCTAGTTAGAATTGAGTCAAATGTTTGTAACAATTTCATTGTATTATGGTGTAAAATGTGGAACACTTGAATGTGAACATATGAACTCTTGAAATAAGTATGGTGATGAATGTGATTCAAAGATACAAATGTACTGATTTGTGACTATTGATGTCTTAGGTGGTGTGGCCGGGATCGAACCATCGTCAGGACAAGGACAACCCGCAGGTGGAGCAAGTAGGTGACTTCAACCTTCCTTTTTCATAACGTTGATTTATGAAATGCTCTATCATGAATTGTTATCGTATTGTGTTAGTATAGATATCAAACTACCAAATGGGTAAATGTTGGCAAATGATCGATTAGCTTCGGCTAATGGTATCCGAATGGATGGCCGGGACAAACAGTTAGCTTCGGCTAATGGTATCTAATTCATTTGATTAGATTCGGCTAATGGCATCCGAAGTGGATGGTCGGGATGAGTGAACAGTTAACCTCGGCTATTGATGATTTAAGAGGACAAATGAATTTAAGATTATGGTTGATTGCAAGAATTGATGCATTTATATGTACTACAAGTCGTGCATACCAAGTACATAAAGGAACTACGAATGTTACGCTTCAAACATGGGATAATGTTAATGCTTCATTAAATTGCCAGACTGCTTATTATTATTAAGTAATCACATTCTTATAATTGTTTTGTACTATAACAAATACGTCACACCAATGAGGTGCCTAGGAAACCCAATACACGAGAACCTACTTTTGCAAGGAATCATGTAATTGCATTTTAGATCTTTCTATTTAAATTCGTGATGACTATTAGTAGGATAGGAATGCAAACTCATGTCTATGTATGTATATTTCTAATGTGAACTCATAATCATGCAAACATAATATTATGTGTACATGTAAGATTCATTTTTAAATGAAATGTTGTTTGATGTTGGTGTATGGATTGTATCTTGATAATGAGACAGAACAGATTCACCGATTACTAACATGATGTGTGTCAAGTGTGTGTGTGTGTGTGTATACACCGCTGTTTTGGGCTTGAAAAGCCAGGTTGTTGTACTTTCATTTCAAAGCGCGCTAATCCTGACATCGCCCTCGCGATACCACAAGTCCTATAATTAAGATGCTACATGTTAAGCTTGCCTTGGTGAAATTTATATGAGGCACAACCTAATAAGTAGGTTCTAGCCATTAAGTGCATGAAGTAGTTTACCACCTAGTTTCAAAGGGTTTCTCGCATGCCTAGTGATCATCCTCGAAAGGTCGATATAAGGCTTACAAGAAGTGTGAAGATAGCGGCCTTGAGTAATATTAGATTGGCGTATCAACGACTACCATGTGAACAATCAAACAAGAGTTGGATAGTTTTATAAGTCTTACCTAGACTAAAGCCATTGGGGGTACCGTTACTTCTTCCCCTAATCTAAAGTTGATATTGTGTATATTCAATGTGTAAAGGCACAAATTCATAGCCAATATATGCATGATAACATGAGTAAATATGCATGTTAAAGCTGTAAAAAAATGATAACCAAATGAACACAACATAACAAATATTATAGCAATTAACAAACAAAAAACAAATCTTAGTCTAAAAAAATTGTCCCCAGTAGAGTCACAATTCTGTTGCACCCGACATCGCGACTACCTTAAATTTTTAAGGAAAACGAACATATATCTAGCATCTTGTTCTTAGAGGGGGAAAAGTCTGGTTTAAAGAGTTGTCACCTAGTATTACGATCACTAGGAACTCTAACTGGTCAACAGAGATTCTATGGTACGGGACTGATTACGCAAAAGAGAAAATACTATCACCCCTTAAGCGTCCTACTTGAGTAGACTGCATAGTTAGTTTTATCTTAATTTGCTAAGGATTTGTTATATTATGCTATTGATGGTTTGCCTATAATATTCATGACTCTAGCATCATTGAATATTCAAATACAAATATTCATTCATGACTCTGACATCATTGAATATTCAAATACAATATTTCCATTTGGCTTCGGTGAATATATGAAGAACAAGTACGATATTCCTGATTATGGTGTTAGTGAATATTAGGGTTTTAAAACTATTTTCGATTCTAGTGTCAATATTCCTAACTATAATATTAGTGAGTATCAAGGGTTTTTCAAATTTTGATATTAGTGAATACAAATATTTCTAATTCTAATACCAATAAAGTAAATTTATTTGAATTATCACACACACATATATTGGATGTCGGCCCAACGAGCCTTTTAATTTTGGTAAAGTCCTAATGAACTTTATAAACTTGTTATAAAGTCAAAAAAAATATAAGCAAAATATTTTAGTGTTATTGTTTTTCTATATATAAAATAATGCTTAAAAAAAAGGTCAATGCTAAAACATGCATAGGTTCTTAGATTTTTTTTTTGTTTCATGAAAAGCAAAGTTTCTTTCATATGCAATGTCTTAATACACCACAGTGAAATTTTTTTTAATTACTTTGCCATAAGCAAAACTAAAAAAATAAATTAACATTTACTTTTTTTAACATAATATACTGCCATATCTTGACCAAGGACAAAGGCATATTTATTATACTTTTTTTTCTTTTACGTGTAAAAAAACACAAGAAAAAAAGCATAAAAGCAACAAAATTAAGAAACCAAGGGAGAATTCACCCCTTGAACCCGATGGTTAACAGTTCAAAAGATTCATCTTTTTCTCTTACCTAAAACACCAAGGAACCCATGAAGAAGCAGCATGCTCGATGTAGCCTCATATTGAATACAGAAGTGAGGGTTGCAAGACGGCGTACCGGTCGTAGTAGTGAAGATTTTATTGCTCTTTGAATTCTTACTCGACGCTAGAACTACCTGGTAAAGCTGACGAATTAAAAAAAAAAAACTCCGGGGAAAGCTTTGGGGGCTGAATGATGGCTCTGTTTCGTTTTCTTCTTCTTTTTTTCTTTTTTGAAGGTTGTGATCTGAGTTTCAAGGGATATAATTCTTTTGGAAAACAACTCAGGTAATGCTTAAGGGTTCAAGAGGGCCTGCCTCTCTTGAAGCTAATTCCATTCGGCTTCACAAGGGATATAAGAATCCTATCCAATCATCTAATCTTCTTTTGATTTTTCTCCTTTTCCTGACGCTTTGGCTGGAGATAATTATAACTCAAATTTGTTCGACGTCTGATGAAAGAAAAAAAGTACACCAACATTACTGCACTGTTGGGGATGGGTTTACTGCGCATCGCGGGGGCAAAGGAAACTGAACCTTAATTTGTGTTGTCTTCACCACATTCTCAAATTATTTTCCAATGTTTCTTCAACAAGATCTTAATTTGTTCATCCAACTGTAGTTCTGAAAAATTGTGCATGCTTGATTAATGTAGAATATATTTTTATTTTTTCAATCTTATATTATATATATGTTTTTCTTTTTTACCCTTTTTATTTTATTTAAAAAAATTAAGGAAAACTCAAAATTGGATTAAAACAACCGGAATAATTTATCTTAACTAGTCGATCGTTAGTAGCATCTGTGTTCAAATAATCAAAATAATTTATTTTAAATAACTGATGGCTAGTAGTATCTATGTTCAGATGTCTGAGATAATTTACTTTGACTAGCCGATAGCTAGTGGCACCTGCGTTTAAATGACCAGGATAATTTACTTGACTAGTCGATGGCCAATAATATTTGTGTTCATCCTAGGATGTTGGGCTTAAAAACAAGCCTGTTATTTAGACTTTATTTTCTTTCAAGTTCTTTCAAGTTTAGATATGTTATCCTATTTTTAACCCTTTTAAACATGAGTTTTTTAAAAAATTATATATATATATATATAATATTTTCATTCATGAACCATCACCCTCCCAAATTAAGGAAATATACACATGGATTTGTAAAATAAACTTTAAATGAGATTGGTTGGCACCAGGAAAGGTTTTAATTTTTTTTTCTTCATAAAAATAAATTATAATAATCTTCTTGAAATATCATGTAATTATAATAACTATTTAAAAGTTAGATGATATTACAAATATCCTTAACATTCTTACAAAATATATTCTTATTTTAAAAAGGGATTAATTTAACAATATTAAAAGTATTTTAACCTAATACATTAACACAAAGAAAATGCAAAACGTTATAGGAATTTGCAGCAACATGGAAGAAGCGTCCCTTGCAACAGACACAGAACCTGAATTCCTTCTAACATGATCAGAACCTCTCAGTACTGGCCAAGGAACGGTATTGGTATCGCCGCCTCCAACGCTGCGTGTTCCAGGGCTACTTCCTATCTCTGGGGTACCCTCATCACTTGCAGGACTTTCACCTTCACCTCCACCCTTACCACCACTTCCACCCTTACCACCACTTCCATTGCCCATCCCCCCACCCCCACCTTTACCACCACCACCACCACCTACATTCCCTCCACCCCCACCTCTACCACCACCACCACCACCTCCACCACCTCCACCCCCACCACCCCAACCACCCCCACCACCACCTACTACATTCCCTCCACCCCCACCTCTACCACCCCCACCACCACCCCCACCACCACCTCCACTCGCTCCACCCCCACCACTTCTACCACCCCCACCCCCACCCCCACCCCCACCCCCACCTCCACCTCCGCCACCTCCTCCGCTACCTGCTGCTGCTATTGATGTTACCAGTAGGGTAATGATTGTGACACCCAAGAGTATCCTGGTCACTTTATTGAACTTCATCTTTACTTATACACCAAACAAATATTGAAAGATAATTCCGAATTAAAATCTGGAGATTATTTTTTTTTTTTTGAAACAAAGAAAAGAATACAAGACCTATATATAGACATCGAGGAGAAAGAGAGATAGGAACTCATCAAGCGAAGCCGCGCGCGTAATTGCTTGTAACCATGTCAATGATGATCAACATTGTGAAATTTCTTTTAAAATGATTAATTATATTTGTATGACCTCCGAGTTGCTTCAGCTCGAGTGCTTTACTTGTAATAAAAATCAAGCATTTCATGTTTGACTTTATTAATTAATCATTTTAAGTTGATTTGACTTTATTAATCTCTCACATGTAACAGCTAGCAAGAATCCACCTCAACTACAATGGCCGGGCATGATAGTTTGACCTTTGACTTTTAATAAAATAACTCCTCACGAGATCATCTGTAAAGGAATATCTACAAGAGGCCTTAATTTGGCCCGTCCTAGAGAGAAGGTTTGACTGCTATATATAATATCTAAAGAAATGTTCCTGAAGAATTGTCGAGCAAAAGTCTAGAAATTGCCCATACCCCAAAATAACAGAATAACAAATTGGCTTGAATTCTTTTAAATGAATCCTCAAATACAATATTCACCATTTACATGAGAAGGTTTTCGGAACATTCTTGCTTTGACCAGAATTCACATTATAAGGCTAATGTGGTATGAATTATTTTAATTTCTAATAAATTTGTTTAATTTATACTGTATATGATCACATCTATTATTTTTCCAAAGCAAGTCCATATATCAAAATAGTGGAAATAAAAAAGAGAAAAAAGCAAGAAAGAAAAGGCCGCCGGAGCCACGTTGGGTCTTCATCGTCGACACGCGTCGTCCTAGAAGAAAAAACATGATGGGATGATCCCAAAATCACCAAGGAAGGCCGCCATCGGAGCTTTGAGAAGGCCACATGTGCCACCCCAATGTGATGCCTCATATGTTGGCGCGTGTGGCCATTTTTTTGCCCTCCATTCTTCTATACCATTTCAATTTAGTCTTAGATTTAAGATAATTTTTTTATTTGGTCCCCAACATTTTTATAACTTTCTATACCATCATACCTGAGGCTAACCACTACAATATTTAACGGTTTTACCGATGAAGTTTTTCCATCGGCATGAGATTACTACTCCGTCGGTGAAAATTTAACCGACTAATTCACAGACGGAATGCGTTCGTCGGTATAATGTTCATTGGTCATTCCATCATTTGTCGCTAATTCTATCAGTAAAAAAAAACCGATGGGTTTATAGATGAAAAAAATATTCTGACGAAAAAAAAATTAAAATAAATATGCGCAAAAAAAAATTCCCCCTAGAAATATACTGACAAAAATATTGTACCAGTATATTTTTATTGGTGATAGTGGCATATGCAGTAATTTTTTCCTGACTCTCTGGAATATACCGATAGACTGATTTCGTCTGTATTCCCATCGATAAAATTTCATCGGTATATTTCCGTCGGTTATAATGGTATATGTAATAAATGTTTTCCAACTCTCTGTAAAATACCGATGGATTTATTATGCCTGTATTTTCATCCGTGATAATTAAAAACTATTTTAAACAATAAAATTGTATAGAATAATAAAAAATAAAATAATTAAACAAATAAAATTGTAAAAAATTGAAATATGTAAAAATAAATTTGAATAATATAAAATCCAAATATTCATTACAATTTTATTTGTACAAATAAAAATTATACGAGAACAATGACGGCACTAGAGGAGGAGGAGGATGCTAGTCTTTCTTGAGACCATACGACCAAAAAAGAGGCGCACATGTACTACTCATCTATGATCTTATGTCCATGATCATTTGGTAGAGTTGTTCATAATCTGCCAAGAGTCACTCATATTTTTTAGTGAGATGAGCGGTGTGTTATTACAAGGCCATGAATTCTTGAGATTAGGTGCTCGATATTGATTGGGAGCTCCCAACAGTTGAGACACTACGGGCCACCCGCAAGTTCTCGACTGTAATGTTGAAGAGTCCGTACACTCAATTTCTATCAGGTCCACCAGACGATCCTGCCTCCATCCATAAATCCAGATCGAAATCCGGGTGGGTCGAAGGATCGTCCCCGTATCTCTCCCTTAACTGGCTATTATATATGTCTCCTGAAAGTTAAAAAAAAAATTATCAAATTCAATTCAAGAAAATAATAACTTACGAAATAAAATGGTTGAACGAACATATCACGAAGTGTTCAGCGTGGTTGTCGATGAACTGTTGCGCCCCCTTTTGGCAGTCTTCACCCAACATGTGCGTCTCTACAAAAAGCTCCATTGAGCTCGACTCACATCCAAGAGACGTAGCCTTTAAGAAAAAAATGTTGCAAGTTAAATATATTTATACATAACAACAAATTAATTAAAGATAAATGTCATTAAAATTAATCGTACCATCCACTTCGCCTGTGTACGTGGTAACCAAACCGCGAATTTGTTGGTTTTGGTTCTCGGCACCGGACTATGACTGTTGTATGAACCGCTTAGATGTCACGTGCTGGAGATATTGCGCCCATATATCCTCTGGAATGTATGGCAGCCTGAAATCCCTCCAAACTGCCACGCCATTCTAGCCTTGTAGACCGTTATCTTTGGCATATTTTTTTGCTTTTTTCTACACTTCATACCAAAAATCTCGCAACTTATATCCATAAATGAATTTTATATGAGTTAATGACAAATTATATTTTAACAAATAATTTTAAAAAAAATATATAGTATTATTTTTTATCTTACCTAATTACTGCGTGATTCTCCCACACCCTCCTCGCAACATTGTCATTCACGCTATCCTACTCGAATCTGTGCTGTGTGTAAATAATTTATTAAAAATAAATTAATAATTTCAATATAACATACAAAATAGTTAAAATTTGAAGTTAACACTAACCTCAAATCTTCTAAACCTTGGATCAATATAAGGTCTCCAATCAATATGTCTAGAAACATGACTCCATTGAAATAATGGAATCTCCATCGATAATTTAAACGTCAATATTATTACTCGGACGACCTCAATGTTTGTGAACCTGAAAATCAATAAAATCAATTGAAGCCAGGCCTTTTCGGAGGAGGAACACCGCCTCTACGTTATGGAACTGCACTGGAAGAGGCAGCTTCATGTGTCGTCGCAAGTGCCTCTTCTTGGTCGACACCTAATAACATGTCATCATCGCTGCTAAAAGAATTAGTTGCGACCATGTGCTCATGACATGCTGTTGATTTTGTTCTACGCATCTACACAAATTTGATGAATAATTACATAATCAAATTCATTTTTTAAAAAACAAATTGAGCAGCACCTCCCCTATCTGGAGACTACCCAAATTGTTCAAACCTGCAAATATTGACAAAATATATACAACAAACCAATTAATTTTATTTTATTTATATCAGAAATTTCAGATTATTCAATTTCATCTCATTTTTTACGTGATAATATAATGTTTCTAATCATAAAACAGAGAAAAAATCATATATATAAGCTAACATCTATACAAATTTAACAAAAAAATATAAAAATAAAATTTATTTCTATATATTCAACTAACATCTATACAAATTTAACAATAACAATTAAAATTCAACAAAACAATCAAACACTCTATTATGCAATATATACAATAAAATTGAAATAAAACAATTAAATTTAATCCTATATATTCAATTAACATTTATACAGAAAATTCAATAATAACAATTAAAATTCAACAAACAATCAATCATTATTGCAATAAAAACAATAAAATAGGCAACAAATTAATACAAAAAAACTATAAACTTTAGCAATGAAAAATTCTTACCTTAATTTTGTGTTTACTTTTAAACTTTATTTACGTACAATATAAAAAAATAAAAAAAAATATTGTTAATAAACTGAAGAAAAGATAAAAAATAGAAAATCATAACAAGTGAGGAGAACCACAATACATACCTTTTAAACTTTGAAGATGAAGATAAAACTAGAAATTGAAGCAAAATCAATTGAATTGAGAAGAAAAAACAAGAGAGATTTAAGAAAACTGAACAAGATGAAAAAATGAACTGAAGGGGTGCTCGTTGAGTTTTATATTGTGTTTATACCGACAGAATCACTTACGAGCTATGAAATAATATTATTTTTAATTAATCCATCGGTGATTCCCTTGGTAATTCCCCCGCTAATATTAAAAAGTACACATGGTCAGAGATGCATTAATTACCCGCGCTTTGGGTTATGCAATTCGTTGGTGGTCCGTCGATAATTCCCCGGGTAACCTCAACTGACTCAAAGGTCTTTATTTGACATCACCGACATGGGATGTGAACAGTTGCCTTTGCCTCTAGAAAACACCGACGAACACAAACCGTTGGTGTTTCCATCAGTGATGGGGGAATAGTTCCCTTCACCTTTGGAATACAACGACGAATATAAACCGTCAATGTTTCCATCGGTGATGTGCATTGTGCATAGTAAATGACAGTTTGTGTCTGTATTCCCTGTCTATCTTCCCTGCAAACACTTAAATTGAAAGCTGTATGCACATCATAATAACAACAGTTCACATAATAATTATAAAATAATTATTAATTTGTACAGAATTTCATCCATAAATATTACATGATAAAAAATTCCTTTACACTTTCATGTTCTGATAGTTAGTCAGAATTATCTCTTTCTTCAATTGAATCGTCATCAGCTTCATCACAATCTTCAACGTTGATACCATCATCATCTTCATTGACTTGTGCTTGTCCGCTGGAACTCAGAACAACATTTAACTTCTTAGTGTCAACATCAATAAGATTATTATCAAAAAAGTGAAAATTTGAATTTTCTTCTAAGTCAATCGATGAGACAACTCAATATGGTTCAACCAACTCAATAACTTGAAAGACATTATCTCCCACACTTGTTTCTTCGTTTTCATCCTAGACAACCTCAACATGACACCTAGGTTTCTTTTTTAAAACGGATAACCAATCAACTCTTGATCAATCCTTTCTAAAGGAAGGGGTGTCTATGAAATAAACTTCTTGGCATTGCTTGGCGAAAACAAAGACATCATTTATGTTGCAGAGTCTAGCTTTTAAGTTAATTTCGACGAGACCATAGTGAGGATCTACTCTGATTTCTCAGTCAGTGGTGTCATACTAATAGCATTTGAATAAAAATACTCTATTATGCTCACTATGATATTGCAATTCAACGACCTCTTATAATTTACTATAATTGTTAACTTCAAACTTATTACAAGTCGATCCCTCAACACAAACACCACTGTTATATGTCTTTCTTCCATGCCCATATTTTTCAGTATGAAACACATATCCATTCACAAAATACTCGTTGTAGCACTTCACTTTTCTTTCAGAACTCAGGCTTAGTAAAGACAATGAAACACTAGCATTCTTTCCTATTTGATAAACCTTGCACATCAAGTACAAAAATGAACAATAAACTAGAATTCTGTAACAAAATTAAGTACCATGATAAATAATGAGTTTGTGATAGTACTTACATGTGTTTTGAACCACGTGGCAAATTAACCAACCTTGATATGTTCGAGGCATGTCCATTGGAAAAGCGCAGACTCGTAAGCCATTGATAGACTAGTAGTTGTGTATTCTTCTCTAAAGCAAAGCTTTCTCAGGGCTTTGCGACCCATGACCCATCAAAAACCAACTCTCATATTTTTACAGTTACAAAACAACACTATATTCATTCTAGCCTTGATGTTGTCCTTTGCCTTCCCCTTCATGCCCATGACCGTGTTGAAAATGTTGTCAAACATGTTATTTTTTATGTACATGACGTAAAGGTTATGGCGAAGGAGATTGGTATTCTAGTAAGGAAGCTCCCAGAAAATACTTTGCTTTACCTAGTTATGGGTCAAACCAAAACCAGAAAACTTCTCCTTACCGGATTGGAAACCAAACACAATGTCATCGTATTCTGACACCATGTCATACAATTCTTCACCAGAAAGACATGGGGGTGCAACATCCTTTTCAACTCTGCCAACAAAAAAATCCTTTATGTTCTTTCTATACCTATGATCTGTTGGCAAGAAACGTCAGTGACAATAAAAAAAGGACGTTTTACCTTTGTTTGTTAGCATGAATGCCTTGTTGTTTTCCATACAGTATGGACATTCTAGTTTTCCATGCATGCTCCAACCAGAAACCATTACATAAATTGAAAAATCATTAATAGTCCACATCAAAGCTGCCCTTATAAGAAAAATTTATTTTCTCGATACATCATAAGTAAAAGCCTCGAAGGACCACGACTGCGTCAATTCATCAATCAACGGTCGAAGACAAATATCTATATTATAGCTCGGACTGTTAGGACCGCATATGACCGTAGATAAAATCATGAACTCTGGCCTCAAACACATCCTCGATGGCAAGTTGTAAACTGGGAGTATAATCGACCAACAGAATAAAGAGCGAAAAATGACCCGAATGGGTTGAATTCATCTGTACATAACCCAAGATGCACATTCCTTGATTCAGTTGAAAAGTGAGGATGCACACTGTTAAAGTGTTTCCTTGCTTCACCGTCATAAGGATGCACCATCACTTCATCCACTGCATCATGTGATTAGTGTCATGTCATGTGCTCAGCAGTTTTGAGTGACATGAATAACCCCTGCAGTCTAAGTGTAATTGGAAAGTATTTAAGTTTTTTTATATGCTACAAGAGTCTTTCTCATGCCAGTTCTGGGTTTGTAACGGGAGTGCCCACATGTCATACACTCGGTCAACTCAGCATTTTCAAGGTAATATAATATGCAGAAATTTGGACAAATGTTAATTTTTTGGTATCTTAGCCCGAGGGGTTTCATCATAGACTTAGCAACATAGAAGTTATCTTTCAGCCTATTCCTTTCAAGTAAAATGCTTCTCATCCATTCTACAATTTGTCACCACCTATAATTCTATCATAACCAGCCTCACTCAACCCATAATCCGACTTGATGGTAAACACCTATGCAATGACCGATACTTTACTGTAATTTATGTAGCCATCACATAATGGTTTTTACAAGTTATCCTGTCAACCTTTTAGTTGACCTAGTGATCTAAACATTTTTTTAGATCAATTTCTAGAGCGAATTGTCAAGCAAAGGTCTAGAATATGCCTTTATCCCAAAATCACTGAATAAGTTGTGACTTCAAACAAATGGCTCAAATTTAAAAGTGTTCAAAACCTGGTTTGGTTTGGATTAAGTCAAAAAATTCATCTAAACCAAGTTTTTAAATTTCTAGAAAATTTGACATGGATGGAACTAAAAACCGATTTAAACTGACTTGGTTCAATTCTGTCTCGGTTAGTTTTTTTATTTGAAAATCAAAAAAGAAGGAAACTTCAAGCTTCTCAACACTTTCCCTACTTGTTATAATAGGTGTTAGCATAAGAGTTTTAATTGTGCATATTATAATTACATAGTTGCTCTAAAAAGCAAAGAAATATTTAGCTTTGGTATAGGGGATTTTTCAAAATTATATTTATCCTAATATAGTATAATGACTTTATTACCCTTAAAATCAAAATCTCTTTGTCTTGCCTCTAGAGGCTTATTTGTACATTTATTTTGCTTTTTTTTTTCTTTTTTTGTAATTATATATATAAAGTGGTTGTCGTATTCAATGAGTAAGTTGCCCCACTGTGTTTAAACGGTGCATGTGGTGACTTGCAAAGGCCAAGAATAGCCTTTCTTAGTGTTTTTTAATTCCTCAAGGTGAGGTCTACCTTTCTAGATGGCGTGTGTGGTGTAATTCCTTCTGGTTTAATACTTGTTGGCTTTTCTTTTTTCTCTCGCATCCTTGATTTCCACTTCAAACCTTCTAAAATTTCACAGTAGCTCTTCAATTTGATTTTCCTTTTAGATTTTGTTTTTGTTCTTTCTTTTGATATATTTTATTTAAGTTATTTTATGAAATTGAAATTTATTTTCAATTTCATCCTTCTTTATTTTTTTAATTTCTTGGATTTGGTCCCTATTATTTTGATTACTATTTATTTTATTTAAGATTATTTTTAAAATTGATTTTGTTTTACTATTTCATCCTCGTTCATTTTCTTATTGCTATTTTTGTACTTTGAGAAAAAAATTAATTGATATTTTTTTATTTCATGTTTCAACATTGAATTGAGTTTCTTGATTGAGCTAGGTTTAGAATTTAACGGGTTGTAAATTTGGAAGATTAACCTCGGTTTACAAGATTAACATATATTCATTTGTTTTTTTTTCTTTTTTAAGCTTATATTTTTTTAGTTTCATCTTTCAACATTTAATTTAATTTAATTGAAGATTGAGATTTTTTTTTATTTGATTTCTATAGGATTGTTCATTAATTTTAAAAATAACTTGAGTTATCTAGGGTCTTTTTCTTTGTCGTTCTATAGATTTTCACTAATTTTAGCTTTTTTAAAAAAGAATTTTTTTAATTGAATTGTTTTTTATTTTCGACCATCAATTTTTGGTTGAATAGAATTGGGCTCTCTATTTTATTTTAATTTGGGTTCTATGAGGTTCATGATTTCATGTCTTGGATTACGTGTTTTATAGGTTAACCATGGTTGATTTGGGTCGATCCAATGTGTCGTCGTCTCAATACTTTTTTAAAAAAATAAATATCATATAATATATCACCATCTAAATATTTGAAAAGTCTTTCGTCCAATATGGATCGATTTTTTTACTTCCTAACATCTTTACAATTTTTTAAAAGGGTAGAAAAAAGTATTTGAGCCATGACATAGTGACTGTTAAAAATCTGGTAGTGAAATAAAATGATATCAATTTTAAGCAAGGTTGTCAATTTTGTTCCGTTTCGTCCGGAATAGCCGAAACATTTCATACCAATTCAAAAACAAAAAAAAATGAAACAATTTTCATCTCATTTCAAATCTCGGTCTTTTCTGGATTTTCCAAATAAATTTTGGTTGGAATGTTCTGGTTTCATTTCACATGTTCCATTTCGGGCTTGAAAAGCCATTGAATCAAATTGAACCCGGTTCAATTTGATTAATTAAACCACCTAGATATAGAAAGCTCTTTTTCATTACTATTTTCAATAATAATGATATTAATAATAATATTGAAAATGATTATTACTATTTTCATTAACAATAATATTAATTTTTTAAAATTAAATTTATCGCTAATATATATGGTTCATATTCATGTTGTTTTTTTCATGTGTATACTTTGTAGGAATTTGAGTAAAGTAAGGGACGCTTTAGATCTTATTAGACTTGATAATATTGACCTATTGAATGAATGGATTTGTGAAGAACCTAGCCTTCTTGATGGAGAGGATATAAGTTGAGAGACTATTGACACACCTCTGTCTACTTTGACTTTAGAGGATGAAGAGATATGTTTTGAATCTTTTTATGACGAGAATGAGCTTGGTGGAAATGATCAACTATTGAAATGTTTAGTTGATGACTTTCCTTACATACCACCACAAGATCAAGATCTTTATTTCCATGTTAATGATGGAGATGATATTTGATTTGTGTTTCTTTTGTGTTAAAACTTAAAACATTTTGCTTTTATAATATTTTGGTTTTTTGTTTAAGTTGAAGTTCTATTTAATCTTGACTATTTAGGAATATTTTAAATTTTAAAATTATTTAGGAATATTTGTTTGATATTGTGTTTGTATTACATAATTTATAATTAATTTATCTTGAATTTGAATTATGTTTGTTGAATTATATATATGAGCAATACAATCCCAAAACGGCACGCCGAAACGCTCCGAAACCGAAACATTCCATTTCAATTGAAAAAACAAAACACCTACCGAAACGGAATTGACAACCTTGATTTTAAGTGACTAGATTTATTTAAAGAGGTCTTTAGTTTAAAAATTCTTTTCTACAAAGAACATGGATTTTCATCCATAAAAAAAAAAACTACTGTAATTTGAAACAATTAATTCCAACATGTGAAGAATTATTTGTAGGAACCCATAGATGTAATGTATGTAATTAATATTCTCAAATAGTATTGACTAAGACATTCTTAGTTAAGATGGAATAAGATTTGAAAAGGATTTTAAATCTTATTCAAACGATCAATGACTATTAATTATGTAGAAAGCAAACATGATTTAACATGGTAGACATACTTCATGCTTTAATGTTAAATCAAAATATTATTGATAAAATGATATTAATTACACTAAGAAATCGATCACTAAAATGTTAAGTCAAACCACTAATGACTTTTCTAATATTTGGGAATCATGACACGTTACTAGACGATGCATCTTATCTTTAAATATAAATTAATCAATTGTTGAATTAATAATAAATTAAATTAGTTAATTAAATTTAATTGTAATTATAATTTATATTTGGGTCAACATTAGGAACCTAATAAGTCATACACATTAAGAATCATTAGTCAGAAATTAAACTGGGATGATTTAATTAAGTATGACCTAATTAAAATATATTTTAGAAATTAAGGACTAGATTATAATTAATACAGAGATTATATTTCTAGACCTAAAAAAATCAAGTAAGAACTTGATTGAGTTAATTTCTAAAATTGTCCTGAATTAATATATAGATATTATTTAGGGGCCAAATTGATATTTTGTCAATTTGTAAGGTTTTTCAGATTTCTCTATAAATAGTAAGTTATGCCTCTTATTTTTTAAGTGAATAGTATTTGTGTGTTAGATAGAAAAATTACGTAAACACAATATTAACGCTAGCACTTTAGCATAGTAATCCCTCTCTCTAAAATAGGGATTTATAAGATTTCTCATGGTTAGTTCATATAGATTACTATTGGAGGCCGAACAATTGGACAGTTTATAGTTTGCAAAAACCCAGCCTTTAAGGAATTATTCAAAGCCGGAGAAAATCAAATCTTCTGATAATAAATCTCTAAACAACTCTAGATCTATCTAGCAGGATTTTTTAGAGACTCCCAAATAATTTTGTTTCATAATTTCCATTGCATGTATGATATTTTTTTTTTTTTAACGTATAAGAATGTTTTGTTTGAAACAAAGAAAGCAATACAATACCTATATTCATACATCGGAGAAGGAGAGATGAGATCTGATCAAGAAACCGCGAAGTTGAAGGTTGGAAAGTCAATCAAGACCAACATTGTGAAATTTCTTTTAAATGATGATAGCCTGTTATACATGTATGACCTTTGAATTCCTTCACCTTGAGTGCTTGACTTATAATAAAAATTAAGCATTTCATATTTGATTTTTACTCTTTTGTTGCCTTTTGTGAGAGGCAACCCATAAAATCTGCACTCTCGATTTTCATTTCTCTCAAGTTTCAATGGAAGATGAAGACATGACGGTCTGCAACC
>Ga0325414_1003211_pt1 | contig 16939 bp, 13 predicted proteins | sample PopdelMetagenome_8_FD_206183 | JGI IMG/M metagenome (GOLD analysis project Ga0325414, IMG submission 206183) | Populus deltoides microbial communities from Bellville, Georgia, United States - Leaf-PdKOR-R3 | ecosystem: Host-associated > Plants > Phyllosphere > Phylloplane/Leaf | place: USA... | reverse complement strand
ATATATATATATATATATATATATATATATATATATATTACATCTCAGTATAAGTTAATTTTTGTTTTCATTTTAGTAGTATTACTTTTTTTTCTTAATATTAAAAATACCATATTTATACTATTATTGGCATAAGATATTATTTATATTATTAGCATAAGTTAGCACTTAAAATTCATCTTTTTAAAATTTTTTATTTCTCTAAACTCTTACACTTGATTTTTTTTAATTGTTATGCAATTTAACTGTAAGAAAAAAATTGTAAAATAAAATTAATTTAGTCACTTAATAATATTATGAAGTGACAATAGCTATTGAAAAAGAAAAAGGGAATAACAACATCCAAATAATATTCTAATTTTATGGGCACAACCAGAATGAATGAACGATGCCCTTACAAAAAAGAAAAGAAAAGATTTTTTTTTTTATAAAGATACGAAATAAATTCTTTGATATAGGTATAATGACCTCTTTGTTTTTTAGAATGTATCCTCCATTTTTTTAGAGATTTAATTTGAACATTAAGTGATATATTCTCTATGTTGTAAAAAAAAAAAGAATTTTCAATTCCAATATAAATAATTTAATCGAGATAAATTTTATTTATGAAAATATTTAGACGTATTTTAAAAATTAAAAATTAAAATTTTTTATATTTTCTGATGATTTTGATATCAAAAATAATTTTTAAAAAATAAAAAATATTATTTTAATATATTTTTAAATAAAAAATATTTTAAATTACAATTATTATCATCTCGAACACCAGACCACCCGAACCACCCCTTTTTGGTTCTCAAAACCCATAGGATATCTTGAACTTGAAACAAATTATATAAAGCTTGGTTCCTTTCGAAGATGATCTCCTTCACATGAAAGTTGGAAATAAATAAATAAATAAATAAATAAATAAATATTGACGTTGCTCATCCCCCACCTTAACATGTTCCTGGTGGAGGAGGGACCATTTGTCTCATGCCCTCTCCTCCCAATGTCTGGACTATAATTGGAAAGTGGCATTCTCGAAATTCCTTTAATGCCACGAAAAAATGCTAATGGCCACAAAATAAATAAATGGGAGGAAAAGAAAAAGAAAAGGATAGAACTGTAAGGGAACACGTTAACCTCAAATCCACCCCACAGTCCAACACACCCACGCCTACCGGACGACTGAAATCAAGAGGTCAGCCAATCACAGCACTACTTGTTAGATCTCCCCTGCCCCACTACTTTCCTCATAACGACCCCTCTTTTCTCTCGTTCTAAAAAAAAAAAAAAAATCTTTTTTTTATAATTAAAAAAAATAAAAACATTGTCTTTTTAAGTTGTTTAAGATGTTTTCTTTCTAAAAATATATTAAAATTATATTTTAAAAAATTATTTTTAATATAAACACATCAAAATAATAAAAAAAATTTATTTTTTTAAATTTAAAAAAATAATTTCAAATACATTCCAAACAAATTTATAACCACAAATAATAAAAATATAATTTTTTTTAAATTTTAAAAATACGATTTCAAATATGTTTCAAATTACCTTATAATTATGTATTTTTGTTTACAATAAGTTGATTTGAAGGAAAAAAAATTTAATTTTTTAGTTTTATAAATTTAAACTGGAAACTAATATTTATTAATTTTTTTTTAAGATGTGAGAAGTGCATTTTTAAATTAATTGATCTGAAAACAGTTGTGTTGATAAAGAAACAAAAATCCACATTTCCTCTCTAGAAAATATCACCAATATCAATAAATTAAAACACCTCGAAGAATTATTAAGAAAGAAATATCATAGTCTTGCGTGTGATGTTCAAAGCTAGAGATGCAATGTTGTTATAGAAACTAGAGAGAGGGAAGGAAAAAAAAGAGAGGGAGTGGGGGGAGGTGGGCTGGTTTCCAGATTGAAAAAGAAATGGAAACAAGCAGCTTTTTATTGAAGCAGCTTCCAAGTGGGAATTGCTTGAGCCTACCTCGGCTTCCTCGTTATGTAGCCATTTCTTCTCCACAATTCCTTACTCATAAATCCCATTTCCATTCTGTTTCAACATTCCAACAATCACTTACCATTTGGAACAGCAGCAGTAATGGTTCTACGAAGCCCAGAACCCCAACAAAAAAGAGAAGATCGCTCAACAGAAGCAAAAGCAGCAGCAGCAGCAGCAGCACATTTATTGATATCACTAAACCTTATACAACAGGCTCTTGTGGTATCAGCACTAGTAATATCCATGCTCCTGCGCCTGCTTCTGCTAAGCAAGTTGTGGTGGAAAAGCAAGAAAAGAAAATGAGCGTGCGCACGCTTAAGGAGAATGGAGACCCACTGGGGCGTAAAGATCTTGGAAAGAGTGTCGTGAAATGGATTTCTCAGGCAATGAGAGCAATGGCTAGAGAGTTTGCTTCAGCCGAGGCGCAAGGGGAGTTTACGGAATTGAGACAGAGAATGGGGCCTGGCTTGACATTTGTTATACAAGCACAGCCTTACCTTAATGCTGTTCCTATGCCTCTCGGTCTCGAAGCTATTTGCTTGAAGGCCTGCACTCATTATCCCACGCTATTTGATCATTTCCAGAGAGAATTGAGGGAGGTTCTTCAAGACTTGAAGCGTAAAGGGTTGGTTCAAGATTGGCAGGAGACTGAGTCTTGGAAGTTGCTCAAGGAGCTTGCCAATTCAGGTTTTCTTTCTTTACCTTTGTCTATTTGTTAGCTTAGAATCTCGGAGGAATTGGCTGTTAGTCTGGGTCATAGAGCTTTTTAGGTTTGTTTGTGCTATGAAATTCCATATGTAAAGTGATTGGTTACTGGGTTGATAAAATCTTGCTTATTGCACCACAACGATCTTTCCATTTCAATTGTAAACTTGAAGAATAACTAGTTGTTTAATGCTGTATACAAACTGAAAGCAATTCAAATTGTGCATAGTTGCTTTATTGCACCTGTGGTTTTCTAATGAACATGTATGAGAGTTTGGACTGAGATAGTGCATCTGCAGCTCAGCATAGAGCAATTGCGAGGAAGGCTGCTCAATCAAAGCCTCTCCAAGGGGTTTTAGGGATGAACTTGGAGAAGGCTAAGGCTATACAGGGCAGAATTAATGAGTTCACAAATCAAATGTCTGAATTGCTTCGTATAGAGAGGGATGCTGAATTGGAGTTTACGCAAGAAGAACTGAATGCCGTTCCTACACTTGATGAAAGTTCTGATTCATCTAAACCCATTGAATTCTTGGTTAGCCATGGCCAGGGTCAGCAAGAGCTCTGTGACACCATCTGCAACTTGTATGCTGTTAGCACATCTACAGGTTACTTAGTAATTATCTATATCAAGAGTGATTGTCCATGCTTTGATCTCTGCAACTCATACTTGCTGACTAAAACAATAAATTCCAATTAAATAATATTGGAATTGTGCTGTTTATACAGGATTAGGAGGAATGCACTTGGTACTGTTTCGAGTTGAAGGAAATCATCGACTGCCTCCTACAAACCTTTCGCCAGGAGAAATGGTTTGTGTGAGAATATGTGATAGCAGGGGTGCCGGTGCAACTTCTTGCTTACAGGGATTTGTGAACAACCTTGGGGAAGATGGCTGCAGCATTAGTGTGGCTTTAGAATCTCGTCATGGTGATCCTACCTTCTCTAAGCTCTCTGGCAAGAGTGTGCGCATTGATCGTATTCATGGATTGGCTGATGCTGTCACATATGAGGTATTTGTTACATGCATCATATATAGTTATCCTTTGCATGCATGCTTTCAGAGGTAAACATCACTCTCATAGACCAACACAATCTGTTGCATTCTGAAGTTGAAGTGTATACGCCTACTCCTGATTATGAGCTATCTTGCTCCGCAACTTTAAATTAGGCTGCTCAGAACTTTCTAAGGAAGTGTTGATAACATCAAGATTTTAAGAGAAATTACTCCAATCCAATTCTACATTAATTATCTTAACACATAATGCTGAAGTCATTTTCTTACCATTAGGATTCTTAAGCTCCCTGTTATGCTAAACTTCTGTTTTGGTGTCACTTTTTCTATGTAATTTGTGTCTCACTCACATAGGGAACTCATAGATATTCTGAAGCTTTGGTTCTGAGCCTCTCTGGATTGTAAGAGCTGGATCATTTAGCATTGTTCAGCAAATGGATTGGTTTCTTTGATATTTTATTCCTTTTGGTTTGTTTCTGATCCCTTTTGTACCTTTGACTGTTCTTCAAATTGCCAACTCCATTACCAGCTGAAAGTACTGTTCTTTTAAAGACCATTGTGCTATATTTGCTGAAACATTGAAGAATTTAAAGAAGCTCTTCCATAGAAAACTTGAAAAACTATATCCATTTAGCATCTCAAACTGTGGTGCTGTGAATGATAGCAATAGCAGGACTCCTATGATTTTCCTTTCACTTAATTCTACCTGTGGCAAGCACCACACCAAATATGAGTTGAACACCATTTAAGTAATATCATGATAGAGAGAAAACTCTCACGTTTTGCTACTGGTATAAGCAAAATGGGTGAAGTTATAAGCAAAACGTGAGAAGTTAGTAAAATTTAATGGGAGAGTCAGCTTAAAAATACGTTTTAAAGCAAACGGAGCACAACAAACAATTCATGTATTCATGCTTCTTCTTTTTTTCATTATCTTCTTTTTGTTTTCAATTTAGTCAGTTACTTTATAATGTGTTGAACGTCCCATAAATCATAGGGGAATGACTTCATGGTGCATCAATGCAATAGAAATGTTGCCTCAGGGCTTCAATTTACCAAGGGAAAAACTCAACCACAAATTTCTTCGTCAATTTAGTTCTCTGCAGAGATCAATTATCACAACCATGAGCACTCCATTACATGAGGTGTAGATTGTCATTACGATTAGGTGCCTTCTCTTGGTGCCATTTGTTATAGGCATCAGTCTGCCACCTACTTTAATACTTGCCAGCAAAAATTTTGTTTAAGTTCTGCATGCTGACTACCATTTGAACATAGTTGGGTGATTCATCTCTACTGCATGTTAAAATATGGTGGAAAATCTCTGTTCCATGCTTCTCAGATTCTCTTTTCAGTTGTATCAGCAGTTTACATTCATCTATAATTAATAGATTGTACTGTTCTTATTTTGAAGCGCAATTGTGAGGCCCTGATGCTGCTTCAGAAGAAGGGTCTGCACAAGAAAAATCCTTCAATTGCTGTTGTGGCTACATTATTTGGTGATAAGGAAGATGTTGCTTGGTTGGAGGAGAATGATTTGGCAAGTTGGGATGAAGCAGACTTTGATGAACATTTGGGGAAACCTTTTGATGATTCCCAGCGAAGAGCAATTGCCCTGGGGTTGAACAAGAAACGACCATTTTTGATAATCCAGGGGCCTCCTGGTACTGGGAAGTCAGGCTTGCTTAAGGAACTTATTGCACTTGCTGTTGGGAAAGGTGAAAGGGTGCTGGTGACAGCACCTACGAATGCAGCTGTTGACAATATGGTTGAGAAGCTATCAAATATTGGGTTGAACATTGTGCGGGTTGGTAATCCAGCACGTATTTCTTCAGCAGTTGCATCAAAGTCTCTGGGTGATATAGTGAATTCTAAGCTTGCAGCATTCCGAACAGAGTTTGAAAGAAAGAAGTCTGATTTAAGAAAAGACCTGAGTCATTGTCTAAAGGATGATTCTTTAGCTGCTGGTATACGCCAGCTTTTGAAACAGCTTGGAAAGACACTGAAGAAAAAGGAGAAAGAGACTGTGCGGGAGGTGCTCTCGAGTGCACAGGTAGTGCTTGCCACTAACACTGGAGCAGCGGATCCATTGATTCGAAGGCTGGATGCTTTTGACCTGGTTGTTATGGATGAAGCAGGGCAGGCAATTGAACCTTCTTGCTGGATTCCTATATTGCAGGGCAAACGTTGTATTCTTGCTGGGGATCAATGCCAACTTGCACCAGTGATCCTATCCAGAAAAGCCTTGGAGGGCGGCCTTGGAGTCTCTCTCTTGGAAAGAGCTTCCACTTTGCATGAAGGGGTCCTTGCAACCAAGTTAACAACACAATATCGTATGAATGATGCAATTGCCAGTTGGGCCTCAAAGGAGATGTATAGTGGATCACTGAAGTCGTCTTCAACTGTCGCTTCACATCTTCTTGTAGATACTCCATTTGTTAAGGTAAAAAATCTTTTATGCTTCTTCCACACTTTCTTCTCTATTTTTCCCTGGGTTCTTGAAGGTTGTAGGCCATCCTCCCACTTACCGTTGCTTTTGTAGTTAGTTACACAATGAAGATCTCCATGGCATATGGTTAAGTTTCCACACCATCTTTCTTGATTAATTGTAGAGGAGACAGTAACAAGTCAAACTGGCAAATAAAGAAAAATACTTCAAGCTGAATAGATTTGTGGAACCTATCATTCTCTCCCTCTCTATATTCCCTTTTCTTTTTGCACTTCGTTAGAAGCACTACTTTTTTTCATGATGTGTGACATGAATTATTTTCTAGAAGCATTTACACTAACAAATGTCTGCTATATGGACAACATAGTAACTTCATCGACTTCTTGAAGGCATATTAATCTTGAATATCACCATATGGAAATTCAATGTTTTTGTGATCACAATGTGATTTTTTGAAAGTTTTTGGAGCTGATAAGTTGCAATTGTCCTTGCAATATTTGTACTTTAGAGATGTGAGGCATTTCCTTGACTGTTGTATGTGTTGTTGCAGCCCACTTGGATCACACAATGCCCATTGCTGTTGCTTGATACAAGAATGCCATATGGAAGTTTGTCAGTGGGCTGTGAGGAGCATTTAGACCCAGCTGGAACAGGCTCATTTTATAATGAAGGCGAAGCAGATATTGTTGTGCAGCATGTGTCCTCTTTAATTTTTTCAGGTAAAATGCTCTTTACTCGTACATATAAATTAACTGCTAATGTGTTTCAGCATTCCCATTGTTATCAGAAATTTGTTCAATGATGAGCTAAAGTCACAGATAGAACTTAAATTCGTTTTTGTAATTTCCCAAACATTGCACTTACTATACAAAATGTATTTTATAACACTGTTTAGTCTTCTGCATCACATGGTAATGTTGTAGAAACACTACTTTGATTCGTAAATTCACTGCTCCTCCCTCTTTTAACATCTGTATTGTTTAATAGTTTTTATAGTCTCATATGTGCTAAATGAAGGAATGGTTCTAGACTATCATTCCTAGTTTCACAGAACCTACCTTTGTGGCACCATGAATTCCTTGGCTAAATTAATTCAACTGTGCAGGTGTTAGACCAACAGCTATTGCGGTGCAATCACCATATGTTGCTCAGGTACAACTCTTGAGGGAGAGGCTAGATGAACTTCCAGAGGCGGATGGTGTAGAGATTGCAACTATTGATAGCTTTCAAGGCCGAGAGGCTGATGCAGTAATTATATCAATGGTATAGTTCCTTTTATACTAACAACTAATACACCTCTATTCCTTCCTCTGCTTAAAATTAAAATTAGGAACGCTGCAGAATATTTTTACAGATTTTTCTTTCTTTATGATTTTAGTTTTTTACCGGCCTTATCATGATGGTCGGATTGGCATGCACATGGATTCTACATATGAGAGACTAGTAATATTTGGAGTGACATGATGAGTGGCTCTAGTATTCAGGTGCTAGTGAGGAGAATTAGAAAAAAAGAGTACAAAAATCTATCAAGACTATCGAGAATGATTATTACCTCTATTGTTGGTCCAAAAAGTAAACAATCCCAACTGCCATATAGTTGACACCATGGACGGTGATGCGATGTAGATTGATTCTGATGTTGTCAAGATTCAAAATTATTAGAGGAATTATGGGTTGGACCACAACCATGCTATCTATGACCTTGTCCAAGATAGTCAAACCCTCCATGGTCATTGGAGAAGTTATTACTAGAGTAATGACTATAGCTTGGTTGGGGAACAATGGAGCAAGCAAGGTGAGTGAATGGTTGGAGGGTCTTGTTATCACTGTCTTGTTGAATAGAGAGGTTCTAAAAATTGTTGTTTGCTGACAAATTCATGACTTAGAAATTAAGAGTGCGGTTTAGTCAAAGATACCGATTCTTTCCAAATCATTCCAAATCATAAGAGTTGTTACAAGGTCTTTAAACTTTGTAGAAGGTCCTTTTAGTAAGTAAAGATTGAAATCTAATGGGTCAAAAGGTTTACCAACATCTATGAGTTCATCATTATGTCTTTCCACGTTGTAAGAAGGTAATGATGCCTTTAATCAGGTTTCTAACATAGCTCAATCAGGGTTGAGTGCATAGACATAATGCGTGTTGCGAAGGGAGAGGCTAGTGTCGATGCTAGAGCTGTCCAAATAGCATGGGATATAGTATAATCAATGATTAGAGACAATAACTCAGCGAATAGGGAGGCAATTAGTGTGCTAGTGAGTAGTTGGTCATGTTGCACCCACATGGTACAAGTGTTGTTGGTGATAATGGTTTCAGCAGGACAGGATTGGCTACCTTTTAGGAATTAAAATAAGCCCTGACCTATAAAAAGAGCTAAACATGTGCCTTCCAAAAAATATATAGTTTTTGTTTGCAAGTTTTAGAGAGAGATAGTGGTGCACATGTTAAAGGTTGCAGCTGTTGTGTGTTGCTGGTCTAGAGCCGACAATATTGGAGTTGCAAGAGGTTGCACCATCAAGGTAGAGTATGTCAGGGGTTGTGATGTAGAAGAGGTTTGTAAAGGAGATATCATAATAGAACAAAGGAGAGAACTAGCTTTAGAGAAAGGGAAAAAATTTGTCATGAACTATAATCTTGTGTTGTTGCTTCGTATTCTATTTCAATATGTATATATATAACTAACCTTAGCTAACTTTTTGCATAGTAGATCCAGATATAATAATGTGTATAATATTAATGTTTGATCAATTTGCTTCAATAGCCAGAACTGTCCTTGCATGTAGGGATGACTTTCTATGTTAAAAAGCATGATTTATTAGATTATTCCATGTAGGGATGACATATCTTATCATTGACATAAGGTGGTGCAATTTTATCTTGAATGTCACTATGAGCATACGATCAAAACTGAATATATCCAGAGGCCTTTTACTGCTCAGTTCTCTCCTCTCTACATGGCTAGTTGCACAGATCATGACTTGGTATCATGAGATATATTGTATTGCATTGTAGAATAGGAACTCATTGGAGGGTGAGATGACCCTTCAAGTCCCAGCTACTTTAAGCTGGCCTGGCAACTGTGTAGGCCATTTTTTTCTGAACTAAGTAGGTCTGAATAACCCTGCATTTCACATTCAAATACTTGTGAGAAGAAAAATAGATCATTTCCACCTGTTGACCTCTAATAATCAATGGCATTAAGTAATGGTCTCTCTATACCATCGTTGCAAATCATTTTCTCATATTTCAAATAGCAAACTATATTTAACCTTTCCCTGTTTATCAGGTCCGCTCAAACACCTTAGGAGCTGTTGGATTCCTGGGGGATAGCAAGCGAACGAATGTTGCCATTACAAGGGCGCGCAAACACGTAGCAGTTGTCTGTGATAGCTCAACAATATGTCATAACACCTTCCTAGCCAGGCTATTGCGTCACATCCGCTATTTTGGCAGGGTTAAGCATGCCGAGCCTGGTAGTTTTGGGGGATCTGGATTTGACATGAACCCAATGTTGCCATCGATTAGCTAGCGTTGGGAAAGGAGGTTGACTATAACTTGTCTACGTTTTTCCCAAATGGTGAAAGGGATGGGAGGACAGTGATAATGGAGATGCCTGCTTTCTTTCCAGCATCTGCTTTTGCATCCATTGAAACTGTACAGCAAGCTTTTGATTTTCTCAATACAAGATATTGATTATACTTGCATCATCAATCATTTGTTTGATCTGTATATAGATTAACAATATATAAAATGTCCATAATTTGTATTCAATGTGAACTGCGTAAAATATCAAAGCAAAATTCACGCAAAGTGGGATTGGACGCTTTGAATGGTGTTTCATTGTGTTTAGTAATATTTTTTATTTTCTTTCATTTGTTTAACGTTTATTGGCATTTGAACATGCAAATGTTCAGGGTTTAGGTGCTGAATTCTGCTTATTGGGGTGGTTTCATTTTAATGGTTTACATCCAGTTTAATTGAACGGTAAAATATCTTCATATTTATTTATAGTATTTTACTCTTATATAAAAACTTTATACAAGTATTTTCTACTCTCAGTCGTCTTCTTTTCTTTTTGTTTATTTCTTGATGCAAATAAATAGGTGATCCATGCTTTGTCGCTAGAGTTGGGTTAAATTTATCATAATGTAAAAAAAAAAGCATAGATGATGATAATATTTTTATAATCTTGATTAATTTAATAATATGATTAAAAAAAGCCAATGACTAATTAAAAAAATATTTTAAAAAAATACCTTCTAAATATTTTTAATAAGTTTCAATGATCTTATTTGATAACAAAAAAAAAAATAAAATGATAATAAGATAACCTTACAAAGTTACAAAAAATTCAAACCTAAATTACCAGCAAAAGAAATATTGAAAGATAAACTGAAAAATAAATCAATTAAAAAAAAACACAACAACCTAACTCGAGTCAGCATGCTACATTCGTAGCTGATTGTGAGATCAAGATAACTCTGTTCATAAAAATTAATTAAAATAATGGAGTTTAACTCTCAAGCAAATTAAATAATGAGAGGAGAAACTAGAAAAAAAAGAATTAATAGAACATAAAAAATCCAAGTCAAGTTAGATTTACTCGACTAACCCCACAACCCAAGATATGAGATCGAGATAACACCACATAAAAAAAAAAATCACAAAGCTCAAGGCTTACTAACATAATATCAAATGATGAAATTGAAAAAAAATAAATTTTTTAAAAAATAAAAAAGATCAAAGTTGCCCCCTAAAAGTAAAACATGAAAAAATCATGAAAAAAAATTCCTAATCATCCAAAATTAAAAAATAAAACAAAGAGCAATATAAAGAATGTGCCGAATTGGATATAAAAATTAAATAAAACAAAATGTTGATGGACAAAATTAAAAAATAAAATAAATCAAAAAAAAGATTAAAAAAGCCAAATAAAAGAATAAGGACCAAATTTGATATAACAATTAAATGAAACAAAAAATTAAGGGAAGAAATTAAAAAAAAAAAACAAACAAGAAAAGGATAAAAATTAAAAAATAGCAATCAACATAATTAGACCAAATCAGATACTAAAATTAAATGAAATAAAATACGATGGATGAAATTGAAAAAAAAAATCAACTTTAAAAAGCATTAAAAGCAAAACAAATAACATTAAAAAAATAAAGATAAAAATTGATATAAATATAAACTGACAAGAGACATTTAATTTGTGAAAGGGCTAGTATGAAATCCAAAGTGAGGAGAGAGAAAAGATTGAAAGAAAGGAAAATAAATCCACTAGAGCTCAATCGTTACTCTATCGCGAACATGTGCTTGACCATTAGGTAGAGGACGATGTGATATTTTCAATGTCGTTGTGGAAGATGACATTGGCTACTAGAAGATGTTACACGCGTTGCACAAAAAGCGCGAGTGTTTTCCACTTGCTAGCGCAAGCGATGCACATGCTAGCTACTTTTAGTTTTTTTTTTTAAATTATATTTATATTTCTTAAAAAACTAAATTGTCTCTTACTCACATTAATTATAAACAAAATGTTATAATGAAAACATGAAAAAACCACTAAACGTCAATTTATTTTTTTTCTTTTAATTGTGCATATAATTAAAGGCAATGTAGTTCTAAAACACCCCTAGACCTCAGTTTTTATTTTTTTTCTTTTAATTGTATTTAAGTCATTTCATTGTGTATATAAAATGTTGAAAGACTTATTTGTCCATAATCAATATGAGAATGACATAAAAATCCTATGAAAAAGATTGAATTGCCCTAGTGTTTTAATGATATCTCTTAGCTTTTTTTTACAAAATTAGCCAATGTATTCGCGTTCCACTACGAGTAGGATTTAAAGTTAATTTTAAATTTAAAAGAAGAAGGTACTAGTATTATGGATGTGATTATTTATATTATAAAATTTATTAAATGATGAATGAAAATATAATATTTAGTTTAATATGACGAATTTAAAAATATATTATTGATAAATAAAAAACAAATTGTGAATGATAATTAAACACAATAGTGAAAAGTTAATTTTTCTAGTAAGAAGTAGAAGATAATATAAATGCAAATATTTAACCTTGCTTATCCAATTTATTTTATCCAGTTTTTATTTATCTTGAAGATTTATTATGGTTTTTAAGTACATATAATTATATATATATATATATATATATATATATATATATATATATATATATATATATATATATATATATATATATGCATAATGTAAATACATCTATAATTGAAAAGAGATAAGCCTGCGTCAAGACATCATTTACTGATACTAATGTACTGTAGACAATAGTTTTTTACAATATCAGCAAGTGATTATTAATTTCATTAATTAGTCATTGTTGTTTTGCTTTATTGTTGTTATTATTGTTGACTTTTTTTATTATTAAATTAATTAAAATTATTGAATCTAATCGAATAAATAATTTGAGTTCTAAATTTGTCTTGTTCCTTTAAAAACACTATATCATTTGAAAATCTTTTTCGTATATTTGAAAAACACATTTAATTTAACATATGGCATAGAATGAGTTATTTATTTAGCCTAGAAAATTTGATAAATGGATTAAAAAAATTAATGAAAATTTGATAAATAGATTAAAATTTGATAAATTTGGCAAATATGTCAAACCAAGTGGATTAAAAAAATAAATGGGTCTTATGATAAATGGATCATAACCCAAAAGTAAATCTAACATGTTAAATTTATTGGCCTGGCAAATTAGTTTGAATTCAATTTCAATGGGGTCGCATGAAAGTTGAATTAAGTGATCATAAAAATGTGCTTAAACAACTTACATACTCACTCTGTTAGAAATTATGATTCAAATCTCTTTTGAGAGAATTCATCGTGAAAGTATAAGTTACATAATAATTCCCAAGTTTTAAGCTTTAGTCAAGTCCAAGCTAACATGTATCTGACAAATATGTCATACCCAAGGAACTTGAACTTAGTAGTGAGCTAAATTCATTGCACTTTGGTAGGGAGTCAAGTCTATTGCACTTAGACTAAGCAGTCAGTCAAGTCCAAGATAACATGGGTTGACAAATATGTCAAACCCAAGGTACTTGGACTTGACCATTTACCAAGTCCAAGGTAACAACTATCCTCCCTTAGCACGTCCAAGATAATGACCATCCTTCCTTAGCACGTCCAAGAAAATAAGGTAATGTGGGTTTGATGAACATGTTAGATCCAAGATACCTGGACTTGGTATTTAGCCAAGTCCAATGTAACATGAATCTGACAAACATACCAGACTTAAGGCATTTGGACATAATAGTTTGGCATGCCTAAGAAAATGATCATCCTTCCTTGGGCATGTGTAAGAGAATGACCATCTTACCTGGGACACGTCCAAGGGAACGATTCTCCTCCCTTGTGTCTAGCCTAGGAGAAGAGCTCAGCCTCCATAGGCTCAACTTTATCTGACGTTTAGGACCCTAATCTCCCTACATATTTTAGGTGTATAAAAGTCCTCCAAGGATCCATCATATTTCCATCAAACATTAATATTGATGTAAGAGATATTTATCACTCATTAAATGTTATCAGGGTAAAATTATAATTCAGATCCTCCTCTTCACAAAAAAAAAAGAAAGAGAAGAGACTTATGGGCTATAAAAATACCATGAGACTTTTAGAGCAAAGATTTACAATTTTCATTCTCTACTGCATATATATTTTCAGAGCATTTCTCTCTAGAATATTATTGTATTTTCTCTATCTAAAAAAATATTTATTTAAGCATCAGAGTGTCCCCACCTTCACCAAAGATGATTTTTTGCAAGTACCAGTCAAGCTGTCTTGGCCTACCAAATATAAAATATATGATAAATAACATCTTGACTAAGGAGAATAGATGAGATTGTTAGGACTAATTGATTAACCAATTATTCAACTTGAAAACCCTTTTCTTAAGTTACTTGAATTATTGAGATCGACTTCATCACTTGACATCTCTATAATATATGGATGCTTCCCAACAAATAGTTCTTGCTATTGCAATTTTATACAAGAATGTTGGAACTGCTTTCATTGTAACTTTGATTGCCACTATTATCTCCATTGTTATCACTATTCCTGTGATTAATCAGCAAAAAGATTGTCAAGACAAATTAATGGTGGCTTTGAGTTCACAAGAGAATACGTTTAGCTTTATTTAATGAGACAATGAAATAGAAAAACAAATTCAACTACAAGGTTAATTAGAATAATAATAATAAAAAAAAGAGAGCAGAATCATATAGTTAACCCTTTACTAACATCATGAACACATCCTTGTTACTACCAATTTTGCCCAATCACACAAATTCTCATGTCATATCACAACTCACCAAAATCCAATCCACATGAAATTAAATTACCATTTCTTGTGCATACTCCTAATTAAAGAACATGTATAGTGAAGTATTTATAGTGTAAGAAAGGAGAAACCATGCTATCAGCTATATATATATATATGCAAATAGAGCAACCAAGAAAGCTTCTCAAGAAAAAGCAAAGCATTACAAGCATGAATTGAACTCTGTTTATTAATTTTGATCAAATATTCTAAGTAGTTATTTTTAAAAAAAGATGCGGTAGAAAGATAAAGAGATGATGTGGTGTAGAAAGGAAGCCAACTAGCGCTTGCTTATTTATTAAAACAAAACTTGAAAGAGATTACAAGCCTGCTTCAACACATAATTTACTGATATTAATGTACTGTAGATGGGGTTGTTTTTTACAATAATATTGGCAAGTGATTATTATTTTCGATTAGTTATTTTCATTTTGGTTTTTTTTTTGTTGTATAATCATATTATTAAATTAACTAAAATTATTGAATTTCTTCAAATAAATAACCCGAGTTACAAATTTTTCTTGACCCCAAATGAGATTTTTTCTTGAAAAATAGCTTAGAAAATTGATTTTCCTTGTCTCTGAAAAACATGATGGAACGTTTTCTTTTATAAAATTAAAAATAATTTTCAAACTTATCGTTGTACTAAAATTTTATGAAAATTGACACGTGATTGATAACGGGCACAAAGCGAACCTCATTAATAATACATTAATTATGAGTACCCTATGAAAAAATATAATCACCACGCATATTTATATTTATCCGAGAATTTTGTGTGAAAAGTTGTTTGTATAGTGTGTGTGTATATATATATATATATTCATCAATATTATACTTAAGAAAAGAGAAAGAAAAGTGTGTTGGAGAGTTACTATTGCTTTGCTATGGACATAATAGGCTCATTATAAGAAAAAGTTCACCGAGATGCTTGTAACACCATTACAAAAGGTTGTTTGTCAACGACGAAAGACTTTGCATCCGCCATCTAAGCAACAACTACAAAATAAAATTAAATAAAATAAAGTGAGCATATCATATTTATATTTAATCAATTAATTTATTTTAATTAAAAATAAATTTAATAAATAACGATAAAAAAAAACACGAGATAACTTGAATCATTTTTAAAATTAGTAAAAAATTCTATAAAAAGCAAAAAAAAAAAAAAACATAGCTCAATTTGAAATTAAATCAAATGCTAAAGGATGAAACTTAAAAAACATGAGCTTAAAGAAAAAATGAACCCAGCCGAGTCTTCTAAACCTGAGTTAAATTTTTTGAATTAGCAAACTTTTAAATCCTAAAGCAAACCAAATAAAATAACATGAGGTTAGCATGTCATGCTTATATTTAAAAAATTAATTTAATTTAACTAGAAATAATTTTTCTTTAAATAAAAAGCTAAATTTAACAACAACAAAAAAGACAAATAAAAGAACCTGAAATAACTTGGGTTATTTTTAAAATTAATGAAAAATCTTATAGAAAATACTGAAGGATGGGACTAAAAAAATATGAGCTTAAACAAAGTAAAAATAAAAATAAAAATAAACCCAGGCAAGTTTTTTAAACCTGAGTTAATCTTTCAAATTCATAACCCATTAAATCCAAAAGCAAACCGAACAAAATATAATGATGTGATTATATCATACTTATATTTAAGAAAATAATTTAATTCACTCAAAGAATGAAATTTAAAAAAAAATTAAATTTAATAAAGAACAACAAATAAAATGACCTGAAATAACCCAAGTTATTTTTAAAATTAATGAAAAATCCTAAAGATAGAAAATAAAAAATAAATTAATGGGGCTCAATCTCTAATTAAATCAAATAATGAAGGATGAAACTAAAAAACAATATGAGCTTAAAAAGAAATTAAAATGATCTTAGGTGAATCTTTCAAATTCACAACCTGTTAAATTCTAAATTCAGACTTAATTAAAAAGCTCAATTCAATGCTGAATGATGAAATTAAAAAAAAATCAATTCAAAAACTTATTCAAAGCAAAATAAAATAAAATAATAGCAATAGAAAATGAAGGAGGATGAAATCATAAAAAAAAATTAATTTTAAAAACAATCTCAAATAAAAAAAATAGCAATAAAAAAACATAGAGACCAAATATGAGAGATTAAAAAAATTTAAAGAAAGATTAAATTGAAAATAAATCTCAATTCTCTAAAATAATTCAAATAAAAATAACATGGATTGAAAGAAGAAGGACCAATTTTTTTTATAAAAAAGTAAAAGGCCACTGTGAAACAGAAGATGAGGTATGAAAATCGAGGATGAGAGAAAAAAAATATAAGAAAAGCCAACCAGAGAAATTTTCACCACTCGTGTCGTATAGGAGGCGAGCCTTGCTGTGAAGAATAAAAAAACACTAAGGAAAATTATTTTTTGTCACTATAA
>Ga0325414_1003209_pt1 | contig 16945 bp, 9 predicted proteins | sample PopdelMetagenome_8_FD_206183 | JGI IMG/M metagenome (GOLD analysis project Ga0325414, IMG submission 206183) | Populus deltoides microbial communities from Bellville, Georgia, United States - Leaf-PdKOR-R3 | ecosystem: Host-associated > Plants > Phyllosphere > Phylloplane/Leaf | place: USA... | reverse complement strand
TTTTTTTTTTTTACTTATTGGAACAGATGATCATTTGAATAAACAAAAAACAATAGTATAAGAAACAAAGCTATTAAACACAACATAGTACATGATCCGTGTTGTGAGATCAAATATCTTAATCTTAGTTATCTCTTGGTCAAATACCGATTTATTTAATTAAATGTGTGCATTTCTATTTATGATAAAAAAAATTTATATAAAAAAAAATTGAAAAAGCATGTATATGTTCTTTACTAGTGCAAAATAAAAGAGTTTGGTGTTTTATTGTCTAATGAACAGTAAAATAAATAGTTAACAATAAATATATTGAACATTTCAATGTTTAATTGTCTAGTGAAAGGTAAAATGAACAGTCAATAATAAACACATGAATGTTTTTTTGCATGGAATATTATGCTTCATTCTCTTTTTATAATTTTTTATATTTGATCCTAGTAGTTATTTTTTTAAGTTCCGGTTCTAAACTTATTTTTCTGTGTGTTCCAGTCCTTGTGAGCTAATAGAAATGTAAAAAAATCATTAAGAAACAATAGGAGAGAGAAAGCTGTGGGTCGACTATATTATATTCACAAATAATATTGATTTTGGTATCAATAAGTTAGAATGTTTCAGTGTTTTATTGTCCAATGAATAGTTAATAGTAAAAACATTGAACCTTTTTTGCATGAAATATTACTCTTCAATTCCTTATTTTTTAGAATTTTTCATATTTAGTCCTGATATTTTTTTTTATGTTTTTGTCCTTAACATCATTTTTCATGTATTTTAGTCTATGTGAGTTTTTAGATGATTAAGAAAGTTGTTGAAAAATAAAAGAACATAGAGCTTTGGGTCGATTACATTCTGTTCATAAAAAAGACTGATTTTGGCATCAATAAGATTGTCTATAATAGTGAACTTGAATGTAGGTGGTTTTGACCTTTAACCATGCCAAAAAAGTAGATTGAAATCTGAAAAAAAAAAATTACCCGGTTTGATTTTGGATTTTTAGATATATTAGATGATATTTTAGGGTTGAAAATAGGGTTGTTTAAGTTCTTATGATGGTTTTTAAATAAATAAATGGTTGAAAGTTGGGTTACAATGGTCTAAAAACTTAGACCCTGATGTTCTGGTCACCGAGGATGGCCAAAATTTAAATTATTCGACGACATGTCGTCCACTCATTTAAAAAACAAATGCGAGCCTATCTGGGCTTTTTTATTTCTTTAAGGCTAGGCTTGTCTTGCCTTTTTTAAATGACCCTTCAAATTTTCATTTTTATTTTAGAATAAGATTTCTTTAAATAAAATTATTTAAGTGATTTTTAAAAACTTATCCAATTATATCATAGTTTTCAAATAAGATTAGACCTTTTGATTGTAATGTTAACAATTAATTTTGATAAGCAAAAAGTTTTCAAAAAAATAAAATAAAATTACTCATGAATATTCTATAGTAACATTTCTTATTTTTTTAATTTTATCAAATTAATTATTCTCTTATTTGTTTTTATATATTTGCTTAAAGATTATCGAGTTATGATTTCTTTGTTTCGTGAATGAAACATACTTTTCAAATCATAATATTTTTGAATTTAAGAAATAATGTTTTTGAAAATATTCTCGTTAGAAGAAAAAACAAAGCATGAACAAGTAATGAGAATTTTGATTAAAAAGATACAATTTTCTCCTTAATTAAAATTGTTGGAAGCTTTTACTAATATTTTTTTTAATGGATCTAATTTATTTTCTTTTAATTGAATCCTTTTTGCCTTTTTTTTATCAATTTTATTCAACATTTGGTTGATTCTGAATAGGTATTCATAATTTATTTCAATTTATTTCTATAAAGTTATCACAGTTTCAAACAAACATCTCAATATTTGACCGGTGTTTAATTTTATGAACGTCTATTTTTTATCATATCATTAAGTAAAAAATATTTTTAAAAAACAAAGTTACTAAGGTCAATGAATTCCATGAATCGAGTTGCGGGTTTGATGGATCAAGTCATGAAGCTCGAGTCCACCTTATATATTATCGTTTCAATATTAAAAAAAAAATATCATCTTGAATTTTTTTTTTAAATCAAATTATTTTTTTAAACTGTCATTTGAATTGTCTTTCAATTCGTTAAATTGACCGAGTCACTTTAAGATAATTCTCATAATTTAATTTGATATTAGAGCTAAACAAGAAGTTGTGTTTGGAATTTTAATTAAATTTGATATGTTGATGAAGCTTTAATATTGTGATTTTTAACAAATTGGGCAATTAGGGTTTTAGTAGATAACCAGTGGAGGGTAGCATGATTAGGAAATGGATTGACTTCTGTAAACAAGACGAGTAACTTAAAAAAAAAAAAAAGGGAAAGTAAACAGAGAAAGAGAAAAGGAGAGGGGGGGAGAGAGAGAGAGAGAGAGAGAGAGAGAGAGAGGCTGATTGACAGTGACCACACCATCCTTCCTACCTCCTCTTTCTCTCTCCAAGTATTTTGTTTGGGACCACCGTCTGCTTCATGATTCATCACCTCGTTTTTTATTTTTCAATACAATTATTTTTCACTTGGAAGAAGAAGAAGAAGATAATAAAAAGAAAGAAAGGAAAGAAAGGAAAAGGGGCAACGGCAATAGGCTGACTGTCTCCATCTTAGGTTCATGGAAGAGGACAAAAAACTACAGCTGGGAGGCGTGACCCCACTTCTACTTCTCCTTCCTTCCCACCATCTCCCAACCACGACGATGCTTCTCCTTTCCTTGGGAATTACGTTAATCACCATCATATCATTCCATTTCTTGTTCAAAAACAATAACAAAAAAAATTCCAAGCTTGGCTTCACCCCCCCCTCCTACCTCCTTGGTTTTTCCTCGGAAACACCTACCGCTTCGCATTCTGTAGGGCAATGCTAATTGACATGGTTCTCTCTGGTTTTCCCAGATGCATTTATGTCGTCGATTATCGCCCATGTATTTATTAGACATCTACGAGCGTGCTACTGCGCATGATCCGTGCCTCATATGTAGTCCATATATGGTCATATTCTCAACCTAGCATGCTTTAACGCAACTTTTGCTCCCTTTTCTTTTATCCTTTTTGTATTTAATATGACAAAAGTGATTCGTAATTAAAGTAAGATATTTACGACGAATGATTCTCTTGCAATGGATCGTGGTTGTATGATGTGTTTTGACTGATAAATATGTTCATTTTCTTGCATTATAGATCATAAAAACCTCTCTCAAATAAAATTAATATGTAATAAATCACAAAGATAAAGCATTTGTATGATCATGGAACGCAAATCCAAGCTCCATTTAATTCTTTGTATAGATAATAAATTTGGAGAGAAAAAAACACTTATCTTTGAATATTAATATCTAAAGAAGATCCAAAATAAATACGAAGAACAAGAAAAAAATATTTATAGATGTGAGAAATACACGCTTAAGGTGGTCCAGATATCACATCATATTTTAAACTAATACTACACACACACACACAAAATATCTCTGATTAATTTCCCTTGGAACAAATTATTCTTCTTTTTTATTTTAAAAGAAATTATCTTATGTTGTTTTGGGTGGTGCACTAGCTAATCCTTTGTATCTGGTTTCAACAGGTATCATATCATCAAGAACGACATTTTTTCAGGCTTTTTAGCTAATTGATACGACCACGAGACCAGCTTTTGCTATATATATATATATATATATTATTTTGAATAAAATTTATGGTGACAATTATAAAGGGTTAGACCCACCGGATTCTAGTGATGAATTGGGCATCTCCGTGATAAATAAAAGTATAAAATTTAGATTTAAAAAGTATCGACATTAAATATTACATAAAGTTCTATGTCATTAGCATAGAAAATCCTAAAGTTTTGGCATATACTATAAGGATTAATTCTATTTCATAGCAGAGCTTCTTGATGGATTGCTTATGCATGCACTTAATCAATAATAAATATATATTTTATTAATTTTTGTTGCCATTATATACGAGAAATATATTAGTTATTCTTACCTTTTAGAGAGGAAAGAAAAGGAGAGGCAGTCAAATGTTTGATCATTCACTGTTATATTGTTTATTAATTAATTATAAGAATATTGCATCTCATAATTAATAAATCGATTTGGTTCTGATTAATTAGAAGCATGAAATACCAGACATCAGCAGCGCTTCTATCATGATCATGGTGATGGTCACAATATTAATAATAATTAAAGAATTATATATAAAATAAATAGGTATCATATTAATATAGAAACAATAAAATATGTACGTAGAATACCCGTGAAAAACATTGGTGACAGAATTGGTAACTCGTACCAAATATATATTTGCAGACAAAAAAAGGGTACTGATCATCAGCAGACAAGCCTTGATGATATGCTTACAGCAATTCCATGTGCCTTCTCCCAAGCAGCTATATTTCAGCACATGGAAGAAATTAACTATCGAACCTTTTTATAATCAATTAATTATTACCATCATAATCACAACATTGTTAATGAAATATATAGCAAAATTACGGTATTGGATTTTGACATATCTGCACTGATTGCTTCTTTGGAGCACATGTTTCATTTCATCCTTAATTTCATATCACAGACCAACTTTATTTTGCTGCAATTTCAAAGCACAGTGATTGAAGATGCAGCCCGGCCCTTTAATTGGCTTTTCCTTTCCTTTCCTTTCCTTTCAGTGGTGCGAGATTTTACCCATTGATTGCGCTGGAACTTGATTTTCTTTGGTGTTTATGTACACGATCTCTTGATTTTGAAATGCTGATCCACTAGCTACTACAGTACAGTTGCTCTATATATACTAATCATTCTGATTTTTTTTGTTGTTATTATTATTTATCTGTTGTTGCTTGGCAGTATACTGTTCTTGAGCCATTTTCGGCATGCACGTTTTTATTATTGCTACCAACTTGAAAAAAGAGTAATTAGTTGATATCTTTCATAATACTCAAGACTAATTAGCCTCTACGTACGTAATATGTGTTAGGTGTTAGTGGATCCTACTGATCAATACTCCTTCAAAGACTAAATTAATTAGTTTGATGGACGTATTGTCAATTCATTCATATATATATATATATAAACTAATTAAATTAATCACCTCCACTTTTAGCATATAGATAATTAATTTGAAATTATAGGCTTAGGGTTTTGTGACCAATTCTTGGCGAAAGAAAACCCTAATAACTAATGGCTCTTAATTAATTAAATTACTTTAGAAGCATAATGCGTGTATTGGTGGCAAATAAAAAGAGTGGCCTTTACTCCTTCGAGAGAGTTGGTGATTCGATGACTATATACACCTCTACAATCGTACCGACATTAAATCTTGCAATCGAAGGGAAATTAAAAACGTAGAGGGAATTAACACCCAAAAAAATAAAATTTGTACAATCATCTGATCAGCCCATGAAGAATTCATGCATGGTTTCCACAAATCAATGGAATTTTTTTATCTTATTATTTGAAAAAACTTGGGTAATTAACATAAATGCTTGGCAGCTTGATTTCTTGTTTCCAACAAATGTATATATATAAGTGGATGTGATGGTGTGTGTGTATATTTATGTTCAACTCCAGCTCACTCCTGTGACATTTGTTCTTCCGTTAATCTTGTCCTAAGAAATAACCAGGTCCACGATTGTTAGAGAACAGGAAGCAAAAACATATCTCTTCACATACATATAATAATTATGTAGAGATGAATACAACGTACGTAGCAGCAAGCTAGCATAGTATATGCATAATTAATTATGGTCGGGTACATTCGGTTCCATATGATTGTATAATAAATGATGTGAATGCTACCAATCGAACGGTTGAAATCATCCCATCAGGGGTCATGATCAAAGTCCCTTGTGCTGTTAACTACTGGGCAATTCACACAACAACCCACACAAGTATTTGGTGGTCGGTCACTTGTGTCTCAATAAATGGGTGTCTTCCATTTCTTATCGCCTTCAATTGTCGCAAATTAATATATCAGATTTAACAATAGATGTAGAAAACAGACCAAAAACTGTTGAGAAAAGAAATGATGCACCAGCAATGGAGGCTGAACGCTGACAGCTCAACCCTCCAGCCGACTTTCTTAAATAACAAAATTAATTTAGTTTTAAAGGTTGGTGCTGGTTAAAGGGATTGGGATGATCGATGCCCCTCTCCCCCTTTATTTTACTTGGCAAGTGGAGCATCCCATTTGGTGAGAAGATTGTCCTTTCCCCTCCACCTTTTTTATTTTATGCCCTACTCTACTGCTCTCTGTGTGTGTTTATACACACAATCTGGTGAGAGATTATTATTAGATATATTATCAAAGCAGATTTGGAATTAATTTGTGATGATCTACTTTTATGGAAAAACTTACGTCAGAGATTAGTAATCATCAACCCTTCATGAAATTAATTAATTAATTAATTACTCTGTGAGAGATCAGAAACCAGGAGGCCTGAGAAAAGAAAAACAGAGACTCATGATCAGATTTCACAACCATCGTGGGCTCTGAAGGAGAACGATCCACGTCTGGTGTTTAATTTGTAGAGAGACTGATACATGCTGGGCATCCATAGACGCAGACTTATTACCCCCAAAAGGTAGTTTTGTTCATCCAAATTATTAAGGACATTCATCTTTCGCTAAAAAAAAGGGCTGGCACAACTTTAAACAGTGGCCGTCTCTATAATGAGAAAAGGATTGTGTGTCCAAAGTATCGTGCCTTTAAGCATTTATCAGTTGAGATGATTAAATCCTCAATCTTGTAATTTAGTGGTAATTATATAATTAAGTGTCCATTGAGAATTTCTTGTATGTTTTATATATATATATATATATATATAATCATTGTAAAATCAACACAAGCGAACAAGAATCTAAATCTTCTGATATCCCAAGATCATTTAATTGATATTTAATCCAATTCTCTTCTGATAAACCTACAAAGAATATATATATATAGTAGTTAACATATATATACCTAATCAAACCCCACCTTTAATTAATTTATTGTCAAGCTTATACATATGTTAAATTAAGACCCCCCCACCTCAAAAAAAAAAATAAATAAAACAGAATAAAAAGAAACAAAAAGCAATAAAAAATGTCAGGCCACTGGAAGCAGCTTTATCTGATCTCTCATCCAACCCCCAACTCCTTCCCTTTCATAGAAATGATTCCATAGCTCTTCTCTCTTTTCAATTTCTCAAAGACTCGAAAAAACCAAAATTCAGTCTCTCTTTCTTTCTCTATCACCTGTTTCTATGCTTTTAAGTCTTCATTTATCTTTCTTTTTGTCTGTAAAAATCTCTGCAACATATCAGAATTGGTGCAGAAAGTTTTGTGTCTCAGATCCCAATATACAGGCCCCTTCCTGCCTTCTCTCTCTCTCACCTATAACAACAAAACACTGTTTCTCTGATCTCTCTCAGCTCTTTCTTTCTCTCAACATCCATTAAACACTGTATCAGTCTCGAAGCATAAGAGCCTTGTGGTCCTCAAAACCCTCACTACATAAATCTTTTTTGCTTTCTTTATAACCCCTTTTGTTTTTTTTCTCTGCACTCTCTCTTCAATTACTTTGCTTTCCTATATAGAGAGATTGAATCTTTAGTGTTAATATTTACAAATGCAAGAACCAAACTTGGGCATGATGGGAAGTGGAAGTGGGGGTGCACTTGGTGGTTTAAGCAGTGGAGAGATGTCTGTGTCTTTATCAGGTGATCAGTCTCGCCAACTCAAGGCAGAAATAGCTACACACCCTTTATATGAGCAGCTATTATCAGCTCACGTGTCTTGCCTTCGTGTAGCTACACCAATTGATCAATTACCTCTTATAGATGCTCAGTTATCACAATCTCATCATCTTCTTAGGTCTTATGCTTCACAGCACAACCAACATGGTCATTCTCTTTCTCCCCATGAAAGGCAAGACCTAGACAACTTCCTGGTAGGTTCTTCTTCCCCATAAATTTGTCATTCTCTCTCTTTTTTTTTTATATACGTGTGTGTTGAGGATTTGTGAAGACATATATATATATATATATATATATATATATATATATATATATATATATATATATAAAGAGTGGTGTTTTGTTTTGCTGTTTGCTTGTTTATGGGATGTGTGTTTCTTTTGCAGGCACAGTATTTGATAATATTGTGTACTTTCAAAGACCAGCTTCAACAACATGTCAGAGTGCACGCCGTTGAAGCTGTTATGGCCTGCCGTGAAATTGAGACCACCTTACAGGCTCTCACTGGTTTGTCCTCCCCCCCTCCCTCTCCTCTTAAATGTCAGCCCTTGATATTTCCTTTTCTTTGGTGAATTAAGGTGTTGTACAATCATAATCAGCTTATATTTTAATCAATCATTTTGTTTTTTTTTTGGGATCACAAAATACGTGTATGACTTTATGTTTTCTATTAATAATTTTTAGGATTCATACTAATTGAGTTTAAAATTAGTAATTAGCAGCTGGCGTAAGAAATTAATAAGATGCAATCAAAGAAAGCTTTCTTGTCAGTTTTGATTGCTTGGAAATATATACATATAATTTCTGTTCTATACTTGTTTTGATGTTTGATGGGTTTGGTACATAGAAAGATAAGGTTTAGCCGTGTAAGTTTTGTATAAGTTTAAGAATAATCTATACTGGAGACCGATGCAGTAGGGCCTACTAGTAGAAAAATCATAGTAGTAATTTATACTTGGAGTGATATGTGTTTGTTCCTTGAAGGAGGATACCACCACCACCAACAACCTCCAACAAACAATGAGGTTGCATTCGAATATTTGGATTCTAGAATATTTTTGGTTCTGCTGATTTCCTCGAGCACCTTTAACTTAGGAAGATAATGCATAAGCCTTTTTTTCCTGGTGTCTCTATTTTCACAAGTTTCCTCTTAGGTATATAGTTGATGAAGACAGATCATATGTAAACGGGGAAAGAATTAATACTTGCAAACCACTCATCTTCTCAATAATTACCAAGTGGAGTTATTAGGCCAGTACATGAGATTAGATAGTACTCATTTACTTGTTAATGGTTTAGTCGTTTAGATCAGAAACCTTAATGTATGGTTTGGTGACCTTTGAGCAGTTTATTGCTAATTATGATTGCAATATGCTGCCGGTTATGCTTTTTTTAGAAATTCTCCCTACAATTCTTAGCAGTACTATTGCCTTTCTTTGAGGTCCAGGCAAGATTTAGGAAATTGTACAACTTTAATGCTAGAGCCATTAATTAACTTACAATTTATCTCTATGGAAAGAGAGTACTTTTCAAAGTGAAATAGGTGACTTCTTGAACATTTTGATAAAGTTAACATATTCCTATGAAAAATGTTTGAATAAAATTTAAAATGAGGCCAAACATGTATATTACTTCATGTTTAATTCTTGGACTATTGTTTACAGAATAATGCAGACCAAGCTAAATTTTATATAGATTCTTGCTATGTATATTAAAATACATGTGTATGTGCATGTGTGTGTGTGTGTGTGTGTGTGTACATGGTTCCCCTATTGTATTGTATTGATAATTAATGCAACTTGTTTTAGCTTAGCTAGGAAAATGGTGCTTGTAAGGAAATATATTTCAGGATATATTTGCTGAAAGATGAGAATTCTGATACATCAAATAATTACATCAAGTTTATGTACATGTGATCGCAATATTGAATGATTTTGTGTTTTTTAATTGATACGGGTTCACTAGTAATAATATTCGTTGTTTGATATCTCACAAATTCATTGATGGGAATAATTAATTTGCCACAAATGTTATATAAGATATCATGTTTTGAGAAAGATTTTTGGTTAGACCTAGGGTTGAGTGTGCACTGAACTCTAGGTTGTACATTATCCAAACTAGGGTTATCCATCACTGAAATGTTGGATTCAAGCCTAGTTTATTCATGGAATATAAAGAAAACACCAATTAATTGAGAAGAGTTTTTGAGTTCCAACTTTAGTACTGTTAGTTGTCAATGTAAAGATGATTTAACCTTAAGATAATACCTACATGCTTTTGATTATGATTAGGTTGACCTTAAACCATGATATTGTTCCATGTGTTAAAATCATGAGTATATATTTTGTAGATTTTCTTTTGACAGATGTCATGGTCTGACCATAGAACTTTCATAGTACTATCAAAAAAAAAAAAGAACTTTCATAGTCTTGGATTTAACTTATTCTTTGCTTGAGATATACTCAAAAGAAATTATGTCCCACTTTCCTCCCTCTGAGATGTGTAGCCACTCCCAAGATCATACCGCGAAAAAACAACTTGCACTCATAAGAAAAGGAAAAAAGAAAAAACTCAATTGATCACCACTCAATAGTTTTCTTGGAAGGTTGTTCGCAAAATTCAAATAATGTACTATCTTAATCGTGCCTTGTTCGTATTTCGATTTCTTCTTGGGAAATGAGTTGGGGTTGTAAGAGCTCAAGGAACTTTCCGACAGCATAATTGCAGTGCTTGTCGATCAATAATGATAGGTGATCCCAACATATCCTATAATTGAGATATGAGAGAAGATATGCTCCAAGTCATTCTTAAATATCGTCACATGATATATGACTTGATGATTGGTTAGAACCCACCTTAACTTTTATTTTCCATGTATCAAAGAAAAATCCTTTAGCCTGCAGAGATCATATTCCTTTTTTCCCTTTTGAATTATTCTATCCCTCTCCCCAGTACTTGCGTCCCAAGTGTCATGATATGTGGCAAAATGCTTTGTAAAATGGGTAAACTACTAATGTAATCTATTGGAAGCATGTCCTTCTATCATTCAGATGAGTTGCTGCATTCTCTTGTTGAAGTCAGGAAAAATAGCTTACCCAGTTGTTGTTTTTTTCCTTATTGAACTTCAATTTTACAGCATATGGAGTAGTACTAAATTCTAAAAATGAATGGGTGGTCATGAATCCCGATAGTTTTACCTATTTCCTTCTAGTATGCTGTCCTTCAAGATGGATTGATTATTTACATGAATCTCTTTCAGGTGTGACTCTAGGAGAAGGTACGGGTGCAACCATGTCTGACGATGAGGATGACCTGCAAATGGATTTCTCTTTAGATCAATCAAGTGCTGATGGGCATGACATGATGGGATTTGGCCCTCTGCTTCCTACAGAATCTGAAAGGTCTTTGATGGAGAGAGTTCGGCAGGAACTGAAGATTGAATTAAAGCAGGTGTGTGTATAAAACTGCTATAGAAAAAACTAAAGGTTGAAATTAAGCTGATTTAGCCAGCACAAAAAAGTAGACTTTTATATGTCAAAACAAAATAAACCTGGACTTTTCTTAATTTGCAGGGCTTCAAATCAAGAATTGAAGATGTCAGGGAGGAGATATTGAGAAAAAGAAGGGCTGGAAAACTACCGGGTGACACTACTTCAGTGCTAAAGAATTGGTGGCAGCAACACTCCAAGTGGCCTTACCCAACTGTAAGCCACTGATCCAACTTCTTAACTGTTCAAAAAATATTTTACCATATCTACATTAATGCCATCCCATATTTGAAAATTTCTTGGCTCTTACCAAAACAAATAATTAGACACACAAACTAATGCTAGAGCTCGTGCATTAGCCCCCCTTCTCTTTTCCTGTTAGGGAGATTATCATAAGCTTTGAATTAAGAACTTTATTTTATAAATAATAGCATGTCTGCATGATGATTTTCAGGAAGATGACAAAGCAAAACTTGTGGAGGAGACAGGGTTACAGCTAAAGCAGATTAACAATTGGTTCATCAACCAAAGGAAGAGGAACTGGCACAGCAACTCTCAATCGGTGACATCCTTGAAGTCCAAGCGCAAAAGGTAGACAAACCAATGCATCTTGTTTGTTTCAACTGAGGGAGGGGACTGCAAAGAGGGGTGTTCTTACTTTATGTTGATATAGCTGTCACTGTGTATCCTTTGGGTTGCAGTACTTTCTACTTGCTAACAACCAGGTACAGGTCATGTAATAGGTGGAGACCTAATATCTCTTACATTTAAGGTTGTATATTCATGTCATTAACAGGATGAAGATTTTATTCTCTAGATCATCTCTTTCTTGCCATTGTTACCGGCCCATAATCTTTACTTGCAAGGTTGTTTTCACCAAATAATCTGAATTTTCTTGATTATAAGAGCTAGGGGATTGATTAATTAGGAGTGCGCGCCACGCCAATTCAAAGCTTCAAGAGTTAAAAAAAGATTACAGTGCTGATCTTGGGGCACTGCATCAAAACTTGGCAAAAATGCGGCAAGACTGCAAACGTTGACCCCCTCTAAATAGGGGAAAAGAAAGAAAAAGGAGTGATTTACGTAAATCTAATGCCCTCCTCCACACCATGCTATTGATGCTTTTTTTCAATTTTTAGAAAAGGAAAGAACAAGGGATGAATCTCTTTTGTAATAAAAAAAACCTTCTTCAAGCCTGATAAATTTATAGCACAACTAGCATCCATTATCCATATCGCTCTCTTTAAACAAAAATGAAATTTAGGTGGAAGCCCTGGGAAGGTCATCTCCGGGTGATTAGTAATTTAAACATTAAAACCCTGAGACCAATTAATGAACGAGTTAAAGCCATTGTTGCTCTTAAGCCTCTTACTGCTTTAAGACCTTTTATGCTATCTTAATAATAGATTTTGCGTTTTAGATGGTTTATCGGCCCGGCAGCCAAGACTAATAGGATATTGGATTCTATCTGCTTTTCATTTGTTGGGTCGATTTTCCATATTCGCTGTGCGTTTTAGAGGATAAAGCCTTTTGCTATTGTATTTTCGGCTTTTCCCCTTCATAATCTCTTGCATGTGGGAATTATTCTTCGAATTCTAATTCTAATTCTAAGATTTATTAAACTCCAATGTCTGAAAGTTAGGAAGTAAAGAGGCTGAGACCAAGAGTTCCCAACGTTGAAGAAGTTGCCTTTGGCGGTCTCGTACTTTAATCTAAGTACTAGAAGATCCCCGAAAAGAAACTTAAAGAGCTTAAACATGTTTAATTATCTATTTCTAAGATTTGAACTCCAATCTCCAACATCAAAACATCGGGGAGTAATTAAAGAGAGAGAATAAACCAGTGCTCGGGAACTTTCATTCCCAGTATAAGTCCTGGAGTTTCTTGAGCGATTGTTCCATTATCCTTCTACAACCAGTCTTGTGGAGGAGTCTTTACACGCACATGAGGTCTGATGAAGAATCCCATGGTCTATGAAAGATTTATACAAAGCATTAGAGATGCCATTCTTTGATAGGATCGGAGAAATCTCATAACTTTCATAAATATCTCTTGAATTAGGGTTTTTTTTAAAAAAAAATTTAGTAACACGAGAATAAAAATAGGAAAACCAATTAAATAGTTTTATTTTTTAAAAATGAAAAAACATAACTGTGCAAAAAGGCAATTGCTAATATAATAATAATAATAATAATAATAATAAAACTATGATCTCAGCTTTAAAAAGTAAAATTCCTAAATAATTTTTAATCTTTTATTTTAATGAATTTTAATTAAAACCCAAAAAACAAAACAAGCCACACATATGTGTGTACAAGGCCAAACCGGACCGCCTAACCTTTTATTTGTTTAAAAAAAAGTCAATCAACATGTTGTTTACTTTTCCAGTGTTCAACTATTAGAAAGGTGATAAAAAAAATTAAGCCCGAATTTTTTGGATCTAAAAACTTATTTTCACATATTTCACCTGAAAACATATATTTTCCTGTAATATAAATAGTAAATAACACCTCAATAGAGCTTTTCTTGTCAAACTCAATCTATATTGTTTACTTATTTAGTAAATGGAGTAGTTTCATAAGTAATCTAAGTATAGATCATTAGAAAATAAAAAAAAAAGATATTTAAATAATTATGTTATAACTTAGATTAATATGGACCATATTATATTGGTTACCTAACAATACTAAAAAGATATAGTGATGCTAATTAGATATCTGACATTAAGGATTCAAAATTCATAAGTGGTTATGACTTCACTAGAGTACTTGTGTCATAAAAATCCTTTTAAAAAAAACATGCATCATAACATCTACTATATAATTTAAGTTTATTGCTCTTAATAAAGCTGGAGAGAAAACCAAATGAATTTAAAACTTTTTAGAAGATATTTCATATTATCCAAAATCAATGCTAGTTATTTGTGTCCATTATAATAGTAGGTCAGTAATTTAAAAGACATAAAGTAGGATATATAATAGTAAGTCTAGATATATACATTAAAATATAATATCATTAAACTCTTATTCTTAAAAGGAATTATTTTTATTGATTATGTAAAGTGGAAAAAAAAATATTATGGATTTGCTAACCAAATATTCAAATTTAATTCTTATTTATCATAACTAATCAAAGGGTAATAATAGTGGGAATTAATCATGATTATTACCTAAATTAATTCATTAATTTTTTAACTTTCAAAATCCACTATAAAAAAAAGGGTGAACGAAGAGTTTTCTATAATGTTTTTTAAATTTTTACACAATTTTTCTCACCTCATATTTTTGTCTTTTCTTCTCTTTTTATGCTTTGTTTTTCCACTCAAATCTAGAGTCTAGATTCATCTTATTAAAAGATATTTGAGTTATATAATCTTTGGTTCGAAGATAATTTATGAAGTGCATTTAAACCAAAATGATATTATTGGAATCTTGATAGGCATATTAAAAACATCTTATTTACACAAGTGATGAGCAATAAAGTTTTAAAAAAAAATTTATTATTGACAACAATAAAAAAATTCATTACTTTAAGGTGCTTCAATAAGTAAGTACCTTTCTTTATTTTAATTAAGTGTAGTTATATTATTATTATTATTATGCATATGACTTTAATTTTATATCAATTGCAAGTTTGAGTACAAGATTAGCATGCATGATAATATTCTTTTATCAAATTTATGTTGAAAACATGTTTTTCTTGAGTTTTATTCTTGCATGTTTATAAATTTAAAAATTGTATGTATTTTTATTTATGTTTTGTATGCTTTTATTATGATAAATTAAATATCTTTACTCATTAGTCTGATATATTTACTTCTTTGAGAAAACAAGTTGTTATTGACAATGAATTGAAATGTTTGATAAGTTTTTATTTTTAGTTTTTGGTAATATCTTTTTATTATTTTTATATTAATGAATTTTTTTATTACATTTGTTTTGGTGCAATCTTTTCTCTTTTGTTCTTTGTTTTTTTTTTTTTTTGAAAAGAAAGATTGCTAGATGATGTTAATGAAAAACATGTTAATATTTTGTTTGCTTAAAATGCCTCTCTTTTTTCAATTTATTTGTTCTTTTAATTTGTTTCTAATTGTCGCACCCGACATCGCGGCAATTCAAAAAATAATCTTGGTTCTAAAAAAAGAATAGATATCTAACATCTTATTTTTTTAGAGAAAAAGTCTTGTTTAAGGAGTCGCCACCTAGTATTATGGTCACTAGGAACCCTAATTGGTCAACAGAGATTCTATGGTACGGGATTGGTTACGTAAAAGGAAAGATATTATCACCCATTAAATGTTCTACCTGAGGCAGACTGTATTGTTGGTTTTGTCTTAAATTGCTAAATATTTATTCGCTTATGCCATGATAATTTGCTTATAATATTCTTGAGTTTGGCGCCAGTGAATATTCAACTACGGATACTTCCAACTCTGGCATTGGTAAATATTACGTAGTTATAAAATAAATTTAGATCAATATTTTTATTTCAGAATCTAGTGTCGGTGAATAAATAAATAAAAATAAATTTATTTTTACGCATGCACATATTTTTTATTTTTCTAACTAAATAAAATAAAATACAATGAAAGAAAAAAATAATAATAATATAAATTTAAACCAGTATTTTTATTCCTGACTTTGGCGTCAGTGAATAAACCAATAAATTTATATTATTTTTATTCATGCATACAATTTTTTTTATTTTTTCTACTTTTCTATTTTTTATTTTTTATTTATTTTTTTGGGCTGGGCCCAGCTTAGTCTATATGGGCTGGGCTAGACCCAGCCGGCCCGGCTCGGCCACTAGCCCAAGCCATTGACCTGGTTGGGCTAAGCAACACGCGTGCGCTAACGCTTGTACAGTGTAAATGCTAATTACTGAAACAATGCAAGAGGAAGAAGTCGCGTACCTGCTCTGTAGAGGCGATGGAGACGATGGCGAAGCTCTGGCTAGCCGACACTACCTCCTCTCCTCTGCTCCTTCTTCTGCTTTCCTTTGCTTCTGTGTCCACCAATTGCTTTCGTTTTCCAGTAGCTTTTGAAATGATGAAGGAACTAAGAAGATGATGAAGACGCTGGCTGGATTTATTTTAACTGATTTCTGGGTCTTTCCTTTGTCTGCAGGGACGAAGACAATTTCAAGGATAATTCTCATCTCTGTGTGTGCTGCTCTCTTGTTCTCTCCTTCTCTCTATGTATTATTTTTTTGTTGTTTTAGATTTATGCTATGCTTTTTTCTCTTTTATTTGCTCCTTATGCCCTGTTTCTCCTAATGATTCTGCCCTTTTCCCTCTTCCTTGGTCTTTTCCCTGTCTTTTTTTTCTTCTTTGGTTTTTTTGTGTTCCTCGGTTCTGCTCCTCCTTTTCTCTTGTTTTTCTCTCTTGTAGTCCCCTGTTTTTCTTTCCTGCCGTCCCCCTGTGACCTTTCGTTCTCTGGCTTTTATAGCCACAGAACAATCCTTTTCTTCCAACCATTGATTGCAGGTGTAATGGTGGCGGTGGGCGTCCATTGAAGAAGTGAACAGTGCATCCACAGACGGCGCCGTTTTGATGTTTAATGATTATTTGCATTTTGGCCCTTGAAGTTTTAAAAGTTTTGTAATTAAGCCCCTGGATAAATTAATTCCAAGCTCAAATAAGTCTAAAACTTATCAATTCTCCAATTAAACTCTTGATTTCATTAATTAAATTAATT
>Ga0325414_1003208_pt1 | contig 16946 bp, 11 predicted proteins | sample PopdelMetagenome_8_FD_206183 | JGI IMG/M metagenome (GOLD analysis project Ga0325414, IMG submission 206183) | Populus deltoides microbial communities from Bellville, Georgia, United States - Leaf-PdKOR-R3 | ecosystem: Host-associated > Plants > Phyllosphere > Phylloplane/Leaf | place: USA... | reverse complement strand
TCTAAACACTCTTCAATTATCTCTGTGCTATTATAGGTTGTTCCAGGTTTGATTTCCACACCTTCCCCTCGGCAATATTCCACGTGCTTCTTGTGAATCATTAATAAGGGACCATGATCTCCCTCTAGTCGCTCCTCCTCATCATAAACTGGTTCTGTTTCAACATCGCCTTCCTGCTCCTTGATGTTTTCTTCGACGTCCAAAAATAATCCCCTCCGTGGTCCTTTCTTACATTCTGCGAATCTGTGTCCTGGCTCTCCACAATTAAAACAACAAAAACCTATGGTCGGTGCCGTTGTGTGAGTGGGCACAGTGGGTTTGGTAATAGTAGATGGTGGAATGGTTGCTCGTCCGCTGCTACTGCTACTTGCACCACCTGTACTGGAACCCCCGAAACTAATGTTCCCTGTTCGTCCGCTGTTATTGCTCGTACCTGCACCCGAACCTCTAAAATTTATCCCTCCTGTATTTCTGCGCACCTGTTGTTTTTCTAACTGCACTGCTCTCTGGTGAGCATTAAACACACTCAACACATCAAACATATTAAGGACATCTTGGAATTGAATCCGCAATCCCCCAATATATCGCGCCACCCGCGACTCCTCATCCTCTACAATCGCATCTCGTGAAACTAGTTGGTAGAACTCCGTAGTGTAGTCATCAACTAATCGGTTGCCCTGTCTTAGATTTTGTAACCATTGGTAAAGTGTCAGTGTGTAATTGTATGGTAAAAATGCAAAACGCATGTGTTTTTTCATCTTGTCCCAACACGTGATCTTTTCTTTCCCCTGTAAAGCCCTTGTTTTCTTTACCTGTTGCCACCAAGCTCCAGCCCGACCTCTGAGCCTTGTTGCAACTAGGGCCACCCGTCTGTCTTCTGGAACTTGCTTAAATTCCAAAACTTCATCTACGGTATTGATCCAGTCAAGGTATTCATCCGTTTGCAAACCACCATGGAACTCTGGTATGTCGATTTTGAGGCCTATCTCCCAACGCCTTGATTCATCATTCACTGGTCTCCTCTGTGCTAGTTGAGGGGCGAATGGATTTTCATCACTCTCAGACTCCTCTTCCACGTTTTGTGGATTCTGATCCTGATGTTGAGCCATCGACGCTGCTAACTGCCGCGTTAACGTCTCGACTTGTTGTTGTAATCGTGCAATCTCATCGCGCTCGTAGACTTCATCCAATGGTTGTTCACGAAGGTTCGGCAGGTTCGCACGTCTCTTTGGTGCCATAACGACGATAGTTGACCGAGCTCTGATACCAAACTGATGCAGGCTAGAACGGAACTCACACGCGTTCCAACACACAAGGGTTTCTGCGATCTGTAATTCCTCGGAAAAACAGAAAGAAGAGAGATTTTTGAGTTAACTACTCAAAGAAGTTTTTTTATCTTTATTTCCTCCCCTGTCGCAAAGCGATTACCATCAAATAAATAGAGGAACTGGCCTCTTAGACTTCTAAAAACAACTCCCTTAGATCAGGAAACAATCCTGCATTAACTAGGAAATAAAAGCTGAATGGAGAAACGGAAAGAAAATTAAACTCTTAGACTCCTAAAGCAAACAACCCCAAATTAATTAGGGAAATAAAAGCTACATGAGGAAACGGGAATGAAACTCCAATCGTTACATAAGAAACTTAAAGTGCCCAGTTGTGAAATTTATAACTCAGCATTGTCAAGCCTTTTTGTTGTTTTGGGTGTCTTAAATATGAGGCTTGCTACCCGGTCTGCATCATGAGTGGAGGGAGCTTAAAGATGAGGAAAAAGAGAGTAAGCGTAGTGGCTGGCCTTTGTGGGGGTCAAGAAGTGAGGGAGATGGAGAAGTCAGGTGGGGGGGGCTTGTTTGTTTGTTTTTTGCCACGGTTGTGGACTGTGAGCAGCAGCTTGGGTGAGGGAGAAGAAAAGGTTTGGTTTTTTTCTTTTGCCGAGGGGCAGTGTGCCGCGGCCTCTCAAGAGATGATTTAGGTTTTCTTAGGTTTCCTCATTTTTAAAATTATATCCTCATAAATTTTCTCCTTGTGTGTATATGGCTGGAGGTTCATTTATATAAAAAATCTTTACATATGTTATATAAAGAAATATTGAAATAATTATTGTAGAGATTGTCTTCTATAACCAGCACCAACAAATTCTATATATATGATATTTTATATTGCAGTGATTATTTTCCATAACCAGCATGAGTCAAATCATATATCTATGGTATTTTATATTACAGTAATTATATATGATTCAGTAATTATCTCCTTGACATATTACTTCCTTAATATTAGTCATGATGCTCTATGTTATCGCCACATGTAAACCCTTATTTTTTTTATTTTTTTTTTTGAAAATTTATCAAAACATTGATCAAAAATTGAATAGCAACACTAATAGCGGTTGACTATTTCACAAAATAGGTGGAGGCTAAGGCCTTAGAAGATATAACTGCCAACAAAGTAATATTTTTCATTTGGAAGAACATTATATGTTATTTTAAACTTTCTAAATTCTTGATAACCGATAATAGAACCTAATTTGACAACTATAAAATAAGAGAACAATGTTAGAAACTCCATATAGACCATCAGTTTTCTTCAGTAACACATCCTTGAACCAATGGTCAAGTTGAGATTACCAATAGAGACCTAATCAGTGGCTTAAAAAGAAGATAAATGAAGCCAACTCAAAATGGGACAAAAATTTATAGGCCTATCGAACAATTTAAAAGACATCAACCTGGAAAACTCCTTTCCTCCTCATGTATGGTATTAAAGTCATGATACTTGCAAAAATTAGGTTTCCAAGTCTTAGGATAACCCATTACTCCCTAGAAAATAATAAGCAAGAATTTAGAGCTAACTAGACCTCCATATAGAATATTGGTTGACAATGGTAGTAAGGAACGAAGCTTATCACCATCAAATTACTCAGTATCATAATGCCAAGGAAAAAAACATGAGTTTTAAATTTAGAGACCTAGTACTCTGAAAAATAAAAGCAACCAGTAATAGGGACACCAAGGGCAAATTAGCACCAAAATGAGATGGTCTTTTTTTAGTGATTAGGGTAGTCAAAGCTAACACTTACCACCTTCAAGATATGAAAGGCGAGAATCTCCCTTGTACTTGGCACTCAGATTATCTCAAAATATATCGTAGATAGGAATGTCATTTTTTTAGAAATATGTATTATATTTCTATTTTACATTCATTCTCACTCTTCAGTGAAGTCTAGGATTAGCACAATACTCTAGTGGGACTTTCGAGCCTCATATTATCGCCAGGGAAGGCCTCGGGCCTCCCTTTTTTCAGCGCAGTCTTGAATTGGCATGACACTCTAGTAAAGCTTTTGAGCCTCATGTTATCACCAGGGATGGCCTCATGCCTCCCACTCTTTAGTTCAGTCTGTAACTAGCATGAAACTCTAGTGAAGTTTTCGAGCCTTATTCTATTGCAGGACAGCCTTAGGCCTCCCACTTTTCAATGCAATTTTGAACTAACACAACACTCTAGTGGGGCTTTTAAGCCTCACGTTATTAGCAATGATGTCCTCGTGCCTCTTATTCTCCAATACAGCCTTGAACTAACATAACTCTTCAATGAGGGGCTTTCAGACTTCATGCAATAACCAAGAAAACCATAAGCCTTTGACTCTGGTAAGATTACTCTCAAGTGGGGTGCTCCCAGATCCTATGACAATGCTAAGAAGGCCATAGGCCCCCCACTCTATAATGTTATTACTTTCTAGTTGGGAGAATTCCAAGCCCTTTGCCAGTTAGGAACTGCAACCAAGAGTTTCCTCATTAATGCTGATAGTATAATAACAAAGATTAATTCACCCAAAAAAAATTATAATTTCTTTAAAAAAATTTAAAGAATAGTTTGACACATCTTGGGCTAAGACTATATACATGGATATATTGAACCTCTACATAAAAACCCATTATCTGAAGCATAATTTCTACCAAGGATTGATAGTAGGGATTAGATCCCTCACTTGGAAAGGTGTAAGACCTTGGTTATACTTAGGGCTTTGGGGCCTTATAACTATAAAGCATAACAAACATGGAAAAGTTTTAAACATGATAACGAATCATAAAATATATTAATACATTCAATATACTTAAATACAACCATAGAAACTCCATAGGTTCAAGGATAATAACTCCTAGAAACTATTGCCCTTGACTGAGAGACTCTCATCACTCGCCAGGTTCCTCAACCAAGTACTCGCTACAGGTTGTAGCAGCCATCCAAGTTGGATATATATTAGCAAAATCAGGAGTAGGGTTGGGGTTGAATGCCACTAAGAAGTCCACTATTATCCCCTTTGACAAATCATAAAAATAAAAGTTTGACATAGCCTAGAATATCTTATCTCGAATAAATATATCTAAGGCTCGAGTTCCCCTAAAACATTGTCAAAAACTCATTAGATGAGTCCCTTAATGCACTTAGATGAGCACACTCCTCTCTAAAAGCCTTTGCCTCAGCCTTGATCGTAGCCAGATCATCCTTTAAAGCTACCACCTAAGATTTTAAAACCCTATAGGACTATATTAGAGAAGATGATACCTCATTGGCTAAAAACATTCTTTCCAGAACAATGCTTAACTTAGAAGCCTGGTGATCTCTATCCTTTGTCAACTTCTTATAGGTTTCTTGGGAATCATGGACATGGATGCCATAGACCTCCTTAATCTCCCTTAACTGAGTTTTTAGTTGTGTCTTTTACCTTATGAAGGCATCATACCTCTTTTTTTTTCTCTTATTAGTCAAGCCAGGTTCGTTCTTATTTGAGCCTTTTCGACAGTCCAATGTCTTCGAGAAGGCATTCAGCAGGAAACTCTGAATAAAACAATGATATTAATTAATAAACAAAATCTAAATACATATAACAAGGTATGCTAAATAAGATGCTCATATGGAGTACAAGTTGCCAGTAAGAGCAAGGTGGTGAGCAGGAATCCAATCAGATAGTTGATCAACATCCGAAAGGAGATCTAGTAACATCTCTATTATATTAACCATTGCCAGACCATTAGATCATAAGACAGTGTCATTTTTCTTTGTGAAGTGTTGTAAGATGTTCCTCTTCTCTTTAGACAAAGATGATGGAGAAGGAACTATAAAGTCAATCAGTGATCCAACATAAGAAGAACTTACTAACCTGGGGCGTAAAACTGATGTGGTCGAGCCTGCGATAACGGGTTATTCTGAGCCATCAGGTGTGGGTTTGTTATAACTGAATGAGGATCTTCCCCAGAAATATTACGTGGATGACCTAGCAAATATATTTATGGACTAATGGGACAGGTCAAGGTCCAAGAGGAGCTCTGGTCATGCCAAGCTAAAACAACAGCTCAAAAGAGCTATAACTTTTGATCCAACCGTTGAATTGTGCTTAAATATTTACACCAGTTTCTAGAGGCTATTTTCCTAAAGTAGCCACAACATCACTGCATGGACCGTCAGATCTTTAAATATCAAAAATCTAGCTAGGGCCCCTTGGTGTGGTAGCTTTTGTGTTTTTCCTTTTTATTTTTGGATTTCTTACTTATTTAAGATTTTATGCTTCTTTCCTTTGTAATTTTATGTTTTTGTTTTTGTTTTTGTTTTCTAGTTGAGGTAGGGTTTCTGACCTATTTAAGACTTTGTAAATCTCTTAGTGAGGTAGACTTCCTTATCATTATTTTTAGAGAGAATAAACTTGTTAGTTTAGGTCTCACACTTGCAGCTTTTTTCGCTATTTAAAATATTTTATGTTCTTTATTTAATTGTTGTCTTTAACTTCTGTCTGCATCAAAAATCCTCAGCAGTAACCTGGGGTGTAGGAACCTAAGTAAAAGCCCTGGCATCTCTGGCCACTAAAGAAGGCGTTGGAGATGAGGACATGGTCATGGGCGTAGGTGTTACTTCCCCACTAGCAGTATAAGACCCTTGTGAAGCTAACACTTTTCTCTTCATTACTTTAGCCCTCTTAGCTACTTTAGAAAGGATACCAGGGGAAACAGTTTCCCTTCTTCCCCTAAAGATAGGTGATTTACTTCTCCTAACGAGGGTAGGCTTGGATGGTGGCCCAGTATTAGGAATGATTTCCATCTCATGATAACTCTCTTTCATCTCTGCAACCCAAGAGCTAGATATCCCTTTAGCCTCTACACTTCCTTCACTAGATCCTCCTACGACTTCTCTTTTGAAGATGGATCTGTAATAAGAAAAAATTAAAATATGATAAATACATCAAATTATACAAGGTATAAATTCTTGTGTACCTCGTCTTTCCACTCAGTAATGTCCTTTAGCCAACCAATTAATGTTGTAGTGAAGGGAAGAACTCACTATGTTCAAAAACACATCTCGATCAAAGTTACCAAGACTTGGTTTTCATAGGCATCAAGCGAAGGAGTTTGCTAAGAATAGGGGCAACCCTATTGATCTTTCACTTGGCATGGGATAGACTGTTTTTCACTCCTTGCAATTAACCACTTCCCACACCAATCCTTCATATGAGAGGTTTTACCCTCTAACATGTTCTTTATAGGATTTTTAGGGTGACCAACGAAAGTGAAGAACTAATGAACATCATGAGAACAATCATTTAATGTATAACAATATCTAAATATATCTAGGTCCGACTTTACCCCTATTATTGCAAAACACTCCTCAAAAAACCTGACTAAAACCTATATATTGGGATGTAGTTGGTCAGCGCATATATTGTAATGGAAAAACATGTCACTTACAACCCCCTTTAGGGGAAAGGTATACCTTAACTCAAACATAATATAGGAGGTTGTTATTTCATGTAGACCATTACAAGCACCCATGATTGTTTATTGATCCTTTCTGACCTACTAGATATTAAAGCCAGATAATCCTTTTTTCTATAGGTGGTTGAGCTTAACTACATATTCAGTAGTCAGGGTCCTCTTCCTAGTCTTTGGCCTAATCCTTATTGATCCTTATCCCTCATTAACCCCTAGTTTCTGGTTGTCTTGGCCTAAATGTAAAGTCACTACTAGAAGCTACCAATTTCTCTCTCTTAATAACCATTTTAAAAGCAAAAATACTGAGGAAAAGTAGGTTACCTTAAGATGATTTCTTCTAATCTATTCCAATGCAAAGTTACCACATCTCACACAAAGACTAAGACACCGTTTGGGAACATGGTGTAAACCGTGTTCCAAAAAAATCCAAAAAATTTTTTTTTGCTAAAATTTAATATGTTTTGGATCGTTTTGATGTGCTGATGTTAAAAATAATTTCAAAAAAAATGAAAAAACATTATTGGTATGCATTTCAGCATGAAAAGTTATTTAAAAAGCGACTGCAACCACACTGTGAAACAGACTCTAAATGTTCCTTACAATTACTCCCCTTCACAAAATGGTTTAAAGAGAAGTTTTAGATATAAACTTCAAATGAATTGAAGAGGGTCTTTATATAAAAGGAGATCTCCCTCATCCTCCACTGGAACAGTGACACATTTCAACACCCTTATAAATCCCAAAGAAGGCAATTAATATTATCATAAAGTGTCCCTCAGGTATTTATTCAACCAAGATGAGAACTCTTTCACCTATAAATGACATTTCATATGTAAATACTCTGGTAAAGTATCTCAAGAATTCCTCACTTTTCTTCGGTAAAAAGTACCGCACAGACTTGGAGGGCCACTAAGATTTATTGATATTTTTTTAAATATTTGATACAAAGATATTCACTTATGGCATAAACCTATAATGGGTTTCAATAATAGTCATAGGCCCAATTAATAGGCCTTTATCAAGCACTCTTTGGGCTCGGAATGCATTCAAGATTAATTGTTAGGCATATGCTCAGTACCTCGTAGGCTCGGGCATTGCGCCCGAGCCCAAGTGCTGGTTGAGTAACCAACTCCATGTGTGCTCGGGCAATACGCCTGAGCCTAGTATCTAGGCATGTGCCCAGCCCCCATAGGCCCTACCCTTGATTATAAGCCAGATAACATGATTGAATGCTCATGGGCCCAACGAGTGTCTTAAGCTCAATCACTTATTCCCTCATTAGCATATGTAAGGGATATCTTCCCTCATTAAGATATTCCCTCATTAATTCATGTGTAAGGGATTTTTATCCCTTATTGATGCTATTAAGGTAAAATGATTTTTAACCCCTCTACTCAAGGAAAAAAAAACAAGTTTATAGGCTATAAATATCTATTGAACTATTCACGTAAGAGGTTTAAGATTTTACATTCAAAAACACATGTATGTCCAGCATAAAAACAACCTGGTTCTTAGAATTTAATGATCTCTAGCATATTTATTACTTTTTTCTCTATAAAATTACTAATTTTACCATCTAATAGTCCTCAAATCCCTCAATAAAATACTTTTTGAAGGTATCCAAATGCATTCATCAAGAAATAGTTTCCATTAGTTTGGAGAATAGAGTTATTTAATTGAGTATTTGATTAACTTATAATCCAATCACCAAAAAACCTTATTCTTTAGTATATCTGATTTTAAAACATTATCAATCATCATGCTTTTAACTTATAAACTCGCAAGTTTAGAAATTTCTAGCACACAATGAAAGAATATCTGTAACTTTAGTATACATATCAAATATCAAGAATAAGAACCTTAAATTGTTTGATCCTGTAGGTGAATTAGAAAGCAGATGTAAATACAGGTAATAAAAGTACATGCTACTATGTTAGTTTGTAATGTAAATGTGTGGATATACCATCATGAAATTCACATGGTAGAAACTTCAAAATTGTCTGTTCATATCATGTGACACTAAGCAAATAAAGGAACAGTCACACTTTATAAACCCCCGAAACATGAAGGTCAATCCATCAAAGTAGGATTTCCAATTCACCACATTCCATATTTTTTTGGAGTGATATAGCTTATGTTTTGAGTGCTTTTTAAAAATACGCTTCACTTAAAAAAATATCAAATTAATTATTATTTTTTTGTATTTTTTGTTTTGATATATTATTATTACAAATAAAAAAATTATTTTAATATATTTTTAAATAAAAAATATTATTCACGGCAGTACCAAAATATGAGGGAGAGAACTTAAACAACCTTGCGTTCACCGTAAAAAGTAGTTATCTTCGTATAAACAATTATGCTTGCTCGGTTTTAGTCTTGTGATGAGGGCGCCACTTGGCAGCCCTACCAAGTCCATCTTCAAGTCTCTATGAAGGGTTTAATGTCAAACCCTGCCTCTCCTATCACTTAACTGCATCCCTCAAATACAAGATCAACTAATCTTAAAAAATATAGTTTAACTGGTAAGGTTTTGAGTTTGTTTTTTAAAAATTATCGGTTCGAGTTCTACAAACTTTAGGGTCATTAAAAGCTTATATGGTAGTTAACTTCAGAGCCTCTAGAATTAGTCGAGATACTGACAAACTAATCCGAATATCCATGTTAATCTAAAATAAACCAACAAAACAACATGTAACAAAGTGGCATGGTCTTCTAACAATATTGAGATGCACATGGGGATACGCAACAACAATGAAATAGATGGTTGGTTCTGATGTTAAATCGAAGAATCTAGACTAGAAGTTACAAGCAGTGGCGAGGACCGTGCACTCTCTGCAAGGCCATTCCGAATACTGCTGTACAACACCAATATGGGGTTACACAACAAACTGAAGACATTTTTTTCACAAGAGACATAAAGGGCACAATCCACTTTTGACATAATGAAGCATTACCAGCCAGTTTTGGATATTGGAGAATATAGAGGTTCTGTTGCAATCTGGAAGGATATCTGATTTTACAGTTGGAGTTGCATCTTTGAAGAAAGTGGCAGCAAAAGATTTGAAGGATTTGATTCAAGTGGTCCTACTTATAAAATGAAAGAAAAACCATAACAAAGATGGAATCAATATTTATTGGCCCATTGAAAATGAAACCCATTTGAGATGTATTTTATGATAAAGTTTCACTCCTCTCCCTTCTTCTCCCTTTTCCTTGGGGGGTCTCAGAAGGGATACATGGGTAAAGCCACATCTGTGTATGTCAACTCAAAGTTTTCAACATAACTTCAATGCGTTTTCAATCAGTTAGACCTTTTGAATTAAGAAAAATTGTTATAATTCTCATCTTTTGAAATAGATTTGCAGTTGGAACAGGAACATTGAAGAGACGAGAATCAATCATAAAAGTAGTTCTTTTCTGCACAATAAACAGGTTTAGGCATGCCCCTTGTTGAAATGGATCTTATGTCCTAATGTGACAGAACATAAAACTTACCAGCTTGACGGGAAGTAACAGAGAGTTCCGGTGTGGATTAACATCGTTCTTGATCACACGAGTACTTTTCAATCTTTGCGTCGAAATGCTGACAGTCAGAAAATTATATGACATAATCTTCTCTTTAAACAAAACTAGAGGAGATAGCTGGAGCTAGTACCATCCAAAGAGAGAAAAACTTATTAGCATAGCATGCTCAACTGTCAACATTTAATTTGGACTAGGATCACAGAAGAGAGATTAATTTCCACCAGAACAACTAAGCAGCGGCCGACTAACATTTTACTCTCTCTTTTATTTCCACATTTATGACATAGTTTCATGTTACATAGTTTTCTTTTCCCCGTTTATGACATAGTTAAAGAACTGATGATCATGCTCAGAAAGCCAATAATCAAGATTCAAGAATACTACCCAAGTTTCTACCAGAAGCAAAATACAATAAAATGGGCATCCACGCGTGCCCGATGACAGCACAAGGATCACTGCTGCCATCATCGCGAACAGCAAGATTAATACCACGTTTGACATGAATCCTGAGCAAATCCAATGGATATTTCTTGCTGTAAAGTCTAATGGAGGCAGAGAAGTTATCTAGACTTGCTTCCCTAAGAAAAAGGTTTGACATACTAGGAAAGAAAGCAGCATCTAAGACCGGCCCAACTTTTTCCTGTCATGCGAATCTGTGATTTCTGGAATGTAAGAAAATCATGAGCACATGGTACTAAGAGTAGACTTATTTTCCTGTTAATTGTGTTTGAATACTTATTAAAAATTGCAAAATCAGGATATTGATATTGAAAGTTTTATACTTTGAATATTTTTTTTAACTAAAATTTGGTTTTATCATATTAATTTTTTGCAATAAATTAATATAAATATTTTTGGAAATAAAATTTAATTGTTAAAATTGAAAATTTAGGGACCAATATTGATTGAAATTTATCAAATAAAATAATAAATCAAAGTTTGATGTCCAATTTAAAGCAATTTCAGATTTTAGAGACTAAAGTGGAAATCCTAAAATTTTCTTTTGAGTATGAATAATAACCAGGGCCTATAGAACTCTTCCGTTCATAATTCCGAATAGCATGAGTGATGGCAAATGAAAGATATTGATTCTTTTTCTCTCTTTTGCCTTGATTTCCGTGTACTCAGTTTAGTGTGATTTCTTCCCTTTACGAATGCCTTGCCAGCCGAGAGAGGGAAGGAAATAAGTGCAGAACCAACTTTGTTTAATTGAAACAAGAATATCAGGCAAGAATCCTTGGGCATTAGGGTAAAGTGGTGGCTATAAAAGCCATGCTACCCCTTCTTTTTATATTTTACTAGCAGCGTAGCCTCCGCCAGCACCACCTTCGTCATTCGCTAGCATCTTCATATACAGTCCTAGCAGGTACCAAACTTCTTATTTAACTTGTGCGTGATTTTTTTTTATTATTATTCAAAGTTCTGGAGGTGTTGCTGCTTAAATACCAATTTTCAAACCTGTATTACAGTTCTGGGGGCTTTCTTAGATGTCACGCTAAGCATTGCACTGCACCCTTTTTTTTCATGGAAACATATAGGTTTTTCATCCTTTTAGAGTGAATAGCATAACATTATCGCAGCAGTCTGTGAAGAGAAAACTGAATGTTTTGCCATATCGTCATCCTCAGGTCAATGCATCAGAGTGTAGAAATGGAGCTTTGGTGAAACAAAGATATGGAGAGGCATTAGAGTCGCATTCCCTTCATTGGTTTGTCAATATTTTGCAGCAGTGCAGAGTCTCTTTTCTAGTGATAAGTAACAGCTAAAGCTCTAGCCAACCATCGGGAATATAATCCTCTATTCTACAATATAGTGTATTACTTCCAGGTCAGAAAGCTCGTGTGGAACCACAGAGAAATAACATTACAATATTTCCCTCAGCCCTTCCTGACGGTAAATTGGTGTGTTCCCACAATGTTAAACTATAACCAGCTGCCATACAACATAGACGAACACAGGCTACACAGCATATTGCAAGAAATTTGAGAGGAAGGTGTGTTTTATTAAGTGTTTTTCTCTTCTATTCATCTTTTTCTTTCTTTTATTTTTATGTTTATACTTTTGATTATAAGTCTATTTATAGGTTTAAAGTTCTAGACAAATAATTAAGGAATTAAAGTAAACAAAGAAAAACCTGATCTGATCAAGAAAAGTAATTCTATTGACTTAATCGGTCGACTAATTCTCAACCGGTAAACCGATTCCTCTGTTCTTTAAAAAAATCAGAAATTTAGTTTATTTTCAACATCTCTCCTTAAACTTGATTTCTAATAACTCATAGCATATCTCTCAAGTTGGCAAAAACATCATGTTTGAATGGCATTGTGAAAATATATGTGAGTTGGTCTTGGATCTTTACATCCTTGACTTCTACTTCCTTGTTTGTAATGTAATCTCGTAGGTAATGAAATTGTATATCAATGTGCTTACTTCTGTCATGAAATACATGATTCTTTACTAAGGCAATGGCTAATGAGTTGTCCACCTAAATTTCTATAGGCTTCATTTGTAGCATTTGCAACTCCTTCAATAATCTTCTTAGACATATGGAATGATAAACACATGTTGTAACAACTACATATTTAACTTCACGGGTTGATAATATGATTATAGATTGCTACTTTGAACTCCATGTGAATGTTGTGTTTTCTATATAGAAGATAAAAGTTGTAGTGCTTTTTCTATCATCTATATTTCTAGCTCATTCATTTTCACTATAACCCACAAGATTAAAGGTGTTAGAGTAATGATAGAATAAGCCAAAGTCTATGGTACCTTTGATATATCAAAAAATTCGCTTTAAAACTTTGAAATATGTCATAGTTGTTGTCTCCATGAACCTGCTCACAAGCCCTACTCCAAAGAGAATATTTGGACAAGTGCATGTCAAATATCTCAAACTTCTAAGTAGGCTCTTGAATGTTATAGAATTTATCTTCTATCCTTCGTCATTCTTTGACAACTTTACTCCACACTCAACTGGAGTATTCACTTTTACACAATCTTACCTTTTAAACTTCTTGAGAATCTCTTTTACAAACTTTTCTTGATTCACAAAAATTCCACCTTCTCCTTGTTTAATCTTAATCCCTAGATAATAGGTCACAAAACCAATATTTGTCATCTCAAACTCCTTGATCATTACTTGCTTGAAGTCTCTAAATATCTTTGGGATATTGCCTGTAAAGATCATGTTATCCACATATAAGCATACAGTAAGAGTATCATCACTCTCTTTTATCTTCACATAAATAGCATATTCATGGAGACATTTCATAAATACATTCTTTAAGAAATAACTATCAATGCAACTATACCAAGCTTTTGGGGATTGCTTCAATCCATGCAAGGCTTTGTTCAACTTTAATACCTTGTTTTCATATCCCTTTATTTAATAACCTATAGGTTGCTCAATGTAAACCTCTTCTTCTAGAAAACCATTTAGAAAGGCTGACTTGACATCCATTTGGTAGATTTCTCATCTATGTTGGACAGTTATGGCAATTATCAATCATATGATCTTCAATCTAGCAACTAGAGCAAAAACTTCATCATAGTCAATACCTAGTTTTTAACTATAGCCTTTTTCCACTAATCTCGGCTCATACCTCTCCACTTCTCCTTTGGTATTCTTTTTTTCTTTATAGATCCACTTAACACCTATTGGTTTTTTTCCCTATGGTATAGGAACCAATTCTCATATGTCATTCTTCTTAATTGATGCAATATCATCATCCAAAGCAATTCTCTACATTTCATACTTTATTGCTTCTTCAAATACTATAGGTTCATGTATGGCAAGATGACAATATATTGTTAGATCATCATCAATTGAATTAGTTATCTCATACAAGTCATCAAGGCTCCTCATCTTTTTTGGTGGACTTGGCGGGCTGTCATTACTTGAACTTCTACTGGAAGAAGATGATAAATGTGAAGTTTAGTTCATTAGTGATTGTGGAGGTGTAACTAGTTCTTAATGATCTTCATATCTCTCCTCATCTTCTTCAAGAACTGGTAGAAAGTCATATTTCTCACCACATCTACCTTCCAATCTCATTCTTTTTTTTTTCATCATATTTAGCATCCCTACTAATCACCATCTTTTCTTCATTGAGGTTGTAAAGCGTATATCCTTTAGATTTTTTATTATAGCCCATAAAGATTATAATTTTGCTCCTGTCATATAGCTTGGTCCTTTCTTGATCATGTACATGCACGTAACCAATGCTTCTAAACACTTTCAAGTAAGTAGCACTTGGCTTTCTTCCATTTCATGTCTCTTATGGAGTCATGTCATTCAAGCCTTTTAGAGGACACTTATTTGACAAATAAACAACACAATCTACAACTTCAGCCTAAAACTCTTTAGGCATCTTTTTTTATTTTGAGCATGTTTATCGCCATGTTAAGGATGCTTCTATTCTCTCTCCACCACTCTATTTTTTGTGGGGATATAGATACTATTAAGAGTTTTTTTATACCTTGATCTTCACAAAACTCATTAAACTTATTAGAAAAAAATTCACTACCCTTATTTGTCTTAAGTGATTTTATAATATAATCACTTTTTTTTAACTGGTGCTTTAAACTTCTTAAAACATTTAAATATATTAGACCTTTTTTTTTAAGAAGTATACTCATTTGTTTTACTATAATCATCAATAAAAAGTAGAAAATACAAATTTTTACTAAACGAGTATGGTTGAATAGGACCACATACATCTACATGTATCTCTTATAGGGGTTGACTTGCTATAGATGTAGACTTTTTTGGAACGCTATTATGGAATTGTTTGCCCACTATGTATACTTCACACAACTAATTTGGATGTTTGATGGATGGTAAACCCTTCAACATCTCATTTTACATCATCATCTTCAAGTTATCGAAGTTTACATGCTCAAGTCTCATATGTCAAATCCAATTATCATCTTTCACACATGTATTTAGGCATTTAGGCACATCTATCTCTATGTTTAGCAAAAACATCTTGTTCTTTGTCATGGTTACCTTTGCAATCATAGTTTCATAAGTATCGAGTAATGTCAATGTATGATCTTTCATTTTAATTTTATAACCCTTCTCCAATAATTAACCCAAACTCAATATATTGCTTTTTACCGTTGGGATATAATAAACATCACTAATAAATTGATGACTATCATCTTTCATTTGAATCAGAATTGTACCTTTTTTTTTTATAGAAATCTTTGAATGATCTAAAAAAGTGAAATTACCTTTAATTGATTCATCAAGCTCCACGAACTTGTCTTTGTCTATACACATGTGATTGTTGGCTCCATTATCAAGACACCATGTGTTTTCTTTGGTTTTCATTTTTTTTCATCATGGACTAGTAATAAAGTGGCTTCTTGCTCCTCTTATACTACTAGATTGAAATTCTTTTTAACCATTTTGGTTGAAATCCAGCAATCCCTAACATAATGACCTATTCTTTGACAATTATAACACTTTATTTTATTTTATTTTTTAAAACTTGGGTCTTGAATTGCTAAATTTGAGGATCTAGTCGACTGGTTAACTTCAATCGATCGACTTGCTAAATTTGAGGATCCGGTCGACCGGTTAACTTCAATCAATCGACCAGTTGATCTATCTACCTTAGCCTCCTCTTTCTAATTTGTCTCTTTCTCTACCTTGTCCACAACCTCTACCTCCTTGGCTATATCCAGATTCATCTTGCTTTTCTTTTATGGAAAGTTTTGAGAAAAGTGCTCATGCGCCTACGTCTTCTTGAACTTTGTTGATTTTTTCTTCACGGGCTTGTAATTTTCCTATAAGACCTTAAATTGTTAAAAACAAAATCCATTTTTTTGGCAATTCCTTCATTATAACCATTTTTTTTTGGCAATTCCTTTATTATGACCACCACATAGTGGGATTTCTTTAGCAAAGAGCGTATAATCTTTACTACCATCCTCGTTTCTTTCATCTTCTCATATCTTTTAATCTATCATCTTCTCATATCTTTTAATCTAATTGTATATAACTAATCCTCTAGCAAAGTAATCTGAAATACTCTTTGATTTAAGCATCTGTGATTTTTCAAAATCACCTCGTAACTTTTGTAAGTGTATCTTTTCTACATTATCAACTTTTTAGTTTGACTATTGTAAAACTTCTGATGCTTGCTTGGCGGTGATTGTGTTAGCCACTATCTCAAAAATAATATCATCCATAAAAAGTGACATTGATTTTAGTTCAAATAAAAGCTATATAAAAAACACGAAATAAAAAATCAACAAGCATTCACAATCATCCAAGGCAAAATCATGGCTGGTCACTGGAGACATTGGTAGCTTTAACATCCATTGAATTGATCAAGGGGTAAAACTTCCCAGCAGGTTGAGTATTAGCATTAAAACTCAGGCCCTTGTATTGTTTGTTACTTCCAAGGAAGACATTAGATGGAAAATCCCTGCTGATGGTGCTAGCAGCAACCGTGAGAATCCATGGGGTCGTATTTCCAACTACACCAGGAGTAGGTCCATCATTTCCTGCTGAGGAAACTAAAAGGATCCCATTCTCTCATGCACAGAGCTCGTTTCTATCATATAGAAGTGGAATCTATTAATGGTTATCTCCTTTTATGTGAGTGATGGAATAATGCACTAGGAGATTAATAGTTGGGG
>Ga0325414_1003207_pt1 | contig 16947 bp, 8 predicted proteins | sample PopdelMetagenome_8_FD_206183 | JGI IMG/M metagenome (GOLD analysis project Ga0325414, IMG submission 206183) | Populus deltoides microbial communities from Bellville, Georgia, United States - Leaf-PdKOR-R3 | ecosystem: Host-associated > Plants > Phyllosphere > Phylloplane/Leaf | place: USA... | reverse complement strand
GAAAATCAGGGGCGGAATCAGGATAGGCAAGTAGGACCCGGCCCCTACAAAATATTTTAAATTTTTAATGTTTAAATATAAATTAATATAATATATTTTTATTTTAAATAAATAAATTTTCTAATAATAAATTATATCTTGAATTTTTATATAATTCCAGCTCCGTAAGTTATGTAGTTTTATTAATATTTCTCCCACTAATTAATATTTCTTGTTCTTTGTTGAATCTGCAGATATGTAGTTTTATTAATATTTCTCCCACTAATTAAGCCATCTATAATTTAGATCTCTTCTGCAAATTAAGTCCAATCAATGTCTTGAAAAGCCAAGAATATAGAGTTCAGTAAGTTAACTTTTCATATTACGAGAATCAGTAAAAAAAATCAGTAGAGATATAAATCTTGGGATCTGTTGGAATAATAAAGGGATTGATTTTTTATTAATTTTCGTTCGATCTTCATCTATCATTCATTATAAATATTATTTTTTATAGCAATACCATATACGTTCATTCATTTTAGCTTCTTCGTCCGTAGAGTGGGCTAGATGAACCGCGATAATTCCTTGTCTTTCCACTATTTGTTCATCAGTCCTGATGTCAAGTTTCAGAACCTATTCTTGAGTGAACTTGGAATCAAAGATTATTTACCTTCGACCACAGGTATTGTCCTTCGCACTTCAAAAGTAGTTTTAATAAGGTGAGCCAGTTCTTCTTCTCTTGTTTTTCCTTGCTCTCTCAACTGATCATAATTTTCTATGGACTTTCTTCATTACAAAAGTGCAGACATAGAAAGAGAGCCAGCCATATATAATAATGGGTGCCGTAGAATCTTCATATCATTTGTTTTTTGTACACTCTGTGCTTATCAATTCTGCATAAAATTATGCAACTCAAGTTTATGGTTTCCCATCATAAAGAAGAAGAAAAGAAGTTAAAATCTATTGATCCCATTATTTATTTTTTCATGATCAGAACAAAGTTGTTAATAGATAGCAAAGAGAAAAAACAGTCTAGTTCATGACTTGGTGTTTGTTTGGATTGGTGAGTTCAAGATGAACTTCATCTTTCTTGTGGCGCTGCAATGAACTTTATCTTTATGAAACAAGAAAAACCAGATGAGAAGAAAGAAGAAAGTGGGAGGAAATAAAGAAGAAGATAAAACGTTAATGTTTCTTGAGTTCATCACTTGTTTTGTAGGTGCAGTCTAGTACTGCGCAGCAGCCTTGAGAACACCATAATAATCCAGAGCTTTTCAGCATCCTCATCGACCTCAAATATTGAAGAACTCCTAGACCTCAGATTTGTTTCCATTATTTATTTATAGATAAGATCCCCTTGGAACAGTCTAAGTTGACCATCACCTTGTCAGCATTTGAAGCTGGTTCCAGTATGGCTTTCGATTCTCCAGTTTCCTGTTAAGAGACAACCACGAAAGACATAATTTACTACATCAGGGTTTAATCTGGGCTCAATTATAGGATAAATTTGCCGCTAAGAAAGGCACCTTTTCATCAGTCTCATATATATATTTCCACTAAGTCACATACATTTATACCGACGGATACAGTTCGTTGGTATTTGTCGGCGTAATTGAACATTGTTAACAAAATCACCGATGGACGGTGCGAATTTCAAATGGCGGGTATTAATGCATCTTTGACCGCGTGCCGTTACTGACGGAATCACCGATGAACAACCAAAAATATGGATGGTAATTAAAAAATTCTGGTACGAAATTCAAAATTTACCGACGGATTTAATATAATTTGGGATGGCTGGGCTAGATCCAGCCCCCCCAAAAAAAAGAGTAGGCCAAGTCTGGGATTTAGGCCCAGCTGGCCCAAATTATGTTTGCTAAGGGTGTGTCTTGCAAAACAAACTCTTATGCCTTAACCATAATTTTTATATCCATTCTAATTTGATGTTTGGCCAAACGAGCCCCTTTTCGATATTAGAAAATTTCAAAAATATTTGGGGGCATTCGTTGATTTATTTGTGGGCACCTCGCACTTTAATTTTTTTTTCTTGTGCTTGTATTTTTTTTAGTTATGTGCTCAATCTGTGGACTATTACTGTTAAATGCAAATATATCGTGCAAGGTTTTTTTTTTTTTTATTTCCATCTGAAAAGGGTCAATAAAAATAAAGGATAAACAAGAAAAATGACATAGAAAATTTCTTCTTCAAATTCATTTTTTGTGAAAATATTCACTGACGCAAGAGTTAGGAGTATCACATTTTTTGGATTTGCGCGATATTTACCAACGACGGAGTTGGAAATATTTGTAGGAATTGTTCATTGATGCTAGAGTCAGGAACATGAAACGAAGGATAGAAAAGGAAAAAGAGAACAAATTCTTAGTAATTTTAGACAAAACCAGCAATGCAGCCTGCCTTAGGGAGGATGCTTAAGGGGTGATAGCATCTCTCTTTTTACGTAACCAGTCTCGTACCATAGAATCTCTATTGATCAGTTTAGGGTTTCTAGTGACCATAATACTAGGTGGCGACTTCTTAAATAAAATCTTTTTCCTAAAAGAATAAAATATTAAATATCTGTTTTTTTTCTAATCAAAAAATTAATTTTTAATAAGGCATCATGATATCCAGATGTGATATTTTTAGTAATGGAAATGGTTGTGGTCGGAAGCGGAACTCTAAATTGATTATTATCGCAAAGTTGATGTACGATATTTTTAGCCTTACATCATCGATCATTTATATATAAAAGTAGTTGACTCTATATCGTGTGCAGTGTGCTTGTGAATCCGAAAACAATGCTGAGGGCAATGTGATATTATTGGTAATGTTTGCGTAATTAAGTAGAATACTCTAAGACGCTGGGTTTTTCACTGTAGCAATAGGTTTTTTTTTTTATTTGTTTTTGTTTCTTCTATTTTTTACACACAGTGAAACACTTGACTTTTTTTTCTTTTTTTTTTTCATTTTTCTTTTTCTTTTTTTTTCGCCTATGGGTTTTTTTTCTTTGTGTTTTTTTTCCTTTAATGAATTTTTTTTGTTTAATTTAGTTTGTTAATGTGAAATTTTTTTTATTTAGTTATTATATTTTTATTATACGGATCTCGGGTTTGACGAGTTAACCTGATTTTTTTTTGTTTTTTTCCTTTTTAATAAATTTTTTTTCGTTTGACCCATCGATTTTTTTTTTCTATTTAGTTATCAAACTCTCATGACGCGAATCCCAGGTTTGAAGGGTTAACCTGATTTGACGGGTTAACTCAGTTGATTCAGATTTTTTTTCTTTTTCCTCATTGGTAATATGCTTATGTCTTTTGTTTGTTTTTGTTTTTTTTAATTAATTTTTTTCGTTTAGTTTAGATTGTTAATGTTCACATTTTTTTCTATTTCTTTTAATGAATTTGTTTTTGTTTAATTTAGTTTGTTAATGTGAAAAAAAAAATTTATTTAGTTATCATACTTTCATGACACGGATCTCGGGTTTAACGGGTTAAACTGGTTTAACCTGGTTTAACGAGTTAACCTGAATTTTTTTTTGTTTTTTTCCTTTTTAATCATTTTTTTTTGTTTAGTTTAGTTTGTTAATTTTTTTTCGTTTGACCCATCGATTTTTTTTTTCTATTTAGTTATCAAACTTTCATGACGCGAATCTCAGGTTTGATGGGTTAACCTGATTTGACGGGTTAACTCAGTTGATTCAGATTTTTTTTCTTTTTCCTCATTAGTAACAAGCTTATGTCTTTTGTTTGTTTTTGTTTTTTATTATTTTTAATTAATTTTTTCGTTTAGTTTAGGTTGTTAATGTTTAATTTTTTTTTCTATTTAGTTATCAGACTTTCATGACACGGATCCCGGGTTTGACAGGTAACCTGGTTTGACGGGTTAGCCCGATTAATTCTGGATTAACCCGTCAATTTTTTTTTCTATTTAGTTATCAAACTTTTACGACACGAATCCAAGGTTTGACGGGTTAACCCGTCAATCCCAGTTAATTTAGATTTTTTTTTCTTTTTCTTCATTAGTTTTTTTCTTTCTATTGGTTTTTTTCTTTTTAATTAATTTATTTAATTATCATACTTTTATAACATGACTTTGCAGCCAGATTCATATCCAAGGCTATCGGGTCTAGTATTAGAGCTAGACCTAGACCTACTGGGTCATGCAAGTTTAATATTATTATTATTATAAATATTACTTTTGGGTCAAGCATTATAACCAAACCCAAGATTCTTGGATATAGCTTTGCAGAAAGACCTAACACTTTTAGATCTTAGTTTTTTTTTTTGTATTTTTTATATAAAAAAATTAACCCGCGGCATCCCGCGGGTTATGTGACTAGTTAAGTAATACTCTAAAAGGCGTGGGAAAACTACTGTAGCTTTCCCACGCCTTTTACTAATATATTTACTTATTAATATGTTATATAATTATAATTATTATATTATATTATATAACTGTTTTTTTTTTAATTTTTTTGTTTTTTTTAATGAATCTTTTTTGTTTGATTTAGTTTGTTAATGTTAATTTTTTTTAGTAAATTATCAGATTTTCATGATACGGATCCCAGGTTTGATGGGTTAACCTGATTTGACAAGTTAACCCGGATTTTTTTAATTATTTTTTTCATTTAGTTTAGTTTGTTAAAGTGAATTTTTTTCTATTTAATTAACAGACTTTCATGACACGTATCCTGGGTTTGACGGGTTAACTTGGTTTGATAGGTTAACCCAGTTAATTCTGGGTAAACCCGTCATTTTTTTCTATTTAGTTATCAAACTTTCATGACGTAAATCTCAGGTTTTACGGGATAACCTGGTTTAAAGGGTTAACCCACTTAATTCAAAAAAAATTTCTTTTTCTTCATTATTTTTTTTTCCTGTTGATTTTTTTTCTTTGTTTTTTTAATTAATTTATTTAATTATCACGCTTTTATGACACAAACCTTATAGTCAGACCCACATCCAATATTCTTGGGTCCGGTGTTGCAACCAGACTCACTTAAACTTGGGTCATGTAAGTTTAATGTTATTATTAATATTATAAATACTACTCTTAGATCAGGTGTTGCAGTCAAACCCAAAATTCTTGGGTATAACTTTATAGAAAAACCCAAGATTTTTAAATTTTTGTTTTTTTTATATATTTTTTATGTAAAAAAAGATAATCCACGGCATCGCACGACATGTAACTAGTTAGGGAATGAAAATAGCTAGCTAGTTGACTGCCATGTCCTAAACCCAATAATATTGTCATTAATTAGGACACCTGATCTTTCATTAATTATTGGGTAGAAGTACGTAGAACACACATTTAAAAATTATTACGAGTTCTCCAACTGGGATAATTTTTTTTCTAATATTTATTTGTTTGTTGAAAAGTAATTTTTTTAAAAAAATAAATTTTAAAAAATTAAATTATTTTTTGATGTTTGGTAGTGTAATAAAAAATAAATTAGAAAATACTTTCCAGTGTTTGGTTATGTCATGAAAAATGAGCTGGAAAATAACTTATTAATGTTTTATTTTTTTCAAGTTTATTAAAATAATGAGGAACAAATCTTACAAATAAATATTCAAAACAAAAATATATATATATATATATATATATATATAGCAATCAAAAGTTTGAGAATCAAATTTGATATAATCAGCAAATAATATAACATTTCTATATTTTTCACAATGTTTTTATATATAATTTTAAATTATTTTAATGTATTAATATTAAAAATAATTTTTAAAAATAAAATATATTATTTTAATACATTTATAAAAATAAACAATTTAAATTACCACCATTATCAAAATTTCAAATGGAACATGAATTTTAAGCCAACATAAAATTCTGCCTTGCACATTGAAACAGTCAAGTCACTTATTTAAGTTTTAAAATAAGCCACCACAAATTTTATTTCTCACAATAATATCCCATAAATTAAATCTATTAATTCTCAGCTTCTGCAATGTGCATATATACCCCAAACATCACTAGTTGACTAGTTGAAAGGAGACTGCACACAAAGCCGCAACTAAATTAACACAACATTTGCGCGCTATAAATTATTTTTTACACTCACAATAAAGAGCGCTATAAATATCAGATTATTTGCTTTGCTACAGCTCTCTCACTTGTTAGTTGTTTCTACAACTCTCTCGATCGGTTGCTCTAAAATCATGGGTAAGTGATCCTTTGTTTCTGCCGTTCCATCGTTTCTTTCTTAGATTTGCCGCTTTTCTCTATGTACGATGACCATCAGATCTGATATTCTTTATCTTTGTTTTCTTCTTGTTGATGCTCAGGAAAGATCCAGATTGGTGGAATCAAGATCAAGATCATGGGTAAGTCTGATTTATTCAGGTTTCTTATAGTCTTGTTGATAATTAAATTTCAACCTATTTGTTTTATGCAAGTGTATCTATGTGCCAATCAAGTCTGATTTATTTTATCATTTCTCTCTTTGGGTTGCAGAATCTCTGTCCCAGCTCTTGCACCTCATACGATCACAGCTGCCATCAAAACTGCCAGCTTCTCCTCCTATTAGTGACGACCTGGAATCGCAATCATCGCATTGCCTTTGGAGAAAGTTGCCTTCTTCCTAGCGGCCACAACGTTTTCCTTCGCCATAGCAACTCCATTCCCTCTTGGCATCAAATTTGCTATATGGGCAGTCTATTTCATGTCGTTGATCACTATTAATGCCATCTGCAATTGCCTCTAGGTGGTTCATGGTTGTATTTGGTTCTCTGAAATGCAAAATTCCGAGCAATTAATAGATTTAATTTATGAACAACATTGCACCTATCAATTAATAGATTTCTCAATCATTGGGTTTGGGTTTTGCCACCGTTACTTATTTTTTCCAAGAAGATTAATTAATCCAAATCAGAGACACACAGGTCAAACATAAAATTAATCAACAAAAACACACGATAGTGATAGCAAACCTCTCTGATAAAGAAAAAGAAGAGGAAATAATATATATCACTTCAATCACATTATTATTGAAGAAGATAATAATGATAAGCTTCTCATTGAAGATGATATTAAAAAGACTCTAACTGTCTTTGAATCAAAAAATAAACTTATAGTGAATGGATTTATTTAAAGAGATTAATTTAGATACCGTTAAAAACTCATGCCTAACCTTCATCAATAAAAAACTTATCACCAGAACAAAAAGGAGATTACATGGAGTATCGAGATATCTTTGCTTTCATTTCATTCTGAACTCTTCTCACAAATTAGGACTGAGGTCAACAAACTTTTTCAAATGGGTTTCGTTCGTGTGGTCAGGCATCTTACAATTAAGGAGGTTAGAAATCAAAGACGAAATTAAATAGAACTGGACAAGGAACTTCACTATCAGGAAATCTCAGTACTTCACTAGCAGCAGAGGATGCTAAATATTGCATTGACGACTTCAATTCTTGAGGAACATTTGATAGGATCCATTGCCACAACTTCAATATTAAGTCAAAAGTTGAAAACAAACTTGTTTCTTCAAATACATGGACTTGTTAAGTTTTAAAGGCGACAAATAGTTCTGTTTCAGCCTTTTTATTTCCTTCCTGCACAATATTTTTCTAGGTGTCTGCGAAGATTTGTAGTTCCCCTTTTGCTTTCCCCTCGATATCTATTACTGCAACTTTTGCATTTGGCCCATATTTCTCCATTTTCTCTAACTTCGTCAAAGTATTGCCACACCTCAGATGTCCTCCTTCGTTTGTTTCTACCGCTTGCATTCAAACGAGAACTATCCCTGACGACCTCCTCGTTATCAGGGCTTGGAGCTGCAGGTACAAATGCAGAATCTTGTTCCTCAACTTCCTGTCAGTTGACAGCCAAAATATTAAATTTTTCTTTATTCCTTGCAATTTTATCATAAATAAAAACTTTCATCAAATAAAACATTCAAACACACACATACATTTTCCCTATATTTTCTTTTCTTTTTTTCTTTTCTTATCCTTTCCTTTCCTTTTCTTTTACATCCACGTTTACAAAGCACAAATGATTCAAAACTCAACAAAAAATTACATCAATCAATTCAAAATTTACAAAACAGACCCCCAAAAATCCTTAACAGTGTTGGAAAACATTCTGGAACAACATGAACAGTGGCGGCGCGTCTTCCCACGCGCCACCGCCACTGGCGGCGCGTGAACCAACAGAAACAGGTCTGGACCGACTTCTTCTTCTGTGTCTTCTTAAACCGCCGGTGACCTGCAGAACAAGAAAAGAAATGCACGCAACAGTTGATTTTAGTTTTTATTTCATTTGTTTTTGAAATCTGATTCGGCTTCTTTTCTTCCTCTTTCAGATCTGCTCCGTTACTCTGCCTCCTCCCTTCTCTGTTTCAGGCGGGTCGGTTTGTTATGGGTTTGTCTTCGACGGCTGTGCAGCTGCTGATGGCCGGTCTGTGCAGAGGAGAGCTGGTCGGTGGTGGTCGCTGCGCTGCTGTCGTCCGTTCGGCTGGCTTCGTTGTCGATGGAGATGGAGAGATCGGGGGAAGAGAAGCAGGCGGCCGGCGAGAGGGGAGAGCGAAGGGGGACGGTTCTGGTCTCTGTCAGGCGTGTGGCTGAGCTGGGGAGAAAAGAGATCGGCCAACCGAATGGGTGGAGCGGCTGGTTTGTGTGAGGTGAGGGGCTGAGAGTTTGTGTCCGTTTGGCAGAGGGCAGGGGAGGAGGAGATGGTGGAAGGCTGGAGGTTTCGGTCAGCTGTTATGGGGGAAGAAAAAATCAAAAGCCGGGGGGAGGGCCGGCGGCTTCTTCTTTTTTTAGGATAGAGATAGGTTTAGGTTTAGGGTTTTTTTTTTATATATATTTTTCTGATGTTTCAAAATTATCTTTTTTTTTTTTTATGTTTGTTGAAGAAGTAAAAATATTGCTAGGTTGGTTTCTTAACTTTTTTTTTTTATAAATTTTGATTTTTTTTTATTTTTTTGTATTTTTTAAAAACGAGCAATATCAACATCGATTCAATGAGGAAAATCAATGATTTTAAAAATAATGCGTTAAAAGTTGAACACGTTCCAAACATCTTTGAAAATTTAAATTTTTTCAAAACGATGCTAAAAATGCTAAAAACGATGCAAATATATTAAAAATATATTTTTTTGAATTTTCAATGTTCTTTCACTATTTTTGAATTTTTTTAAAAAATTTTCAAATTATGAATCAAAAATTGAGTACCAACACCACCAATCTTGATCTTTCCTGAGCATCAACGAGAAGAAAACAAAGAAAAAGAATATCAGAGATTAATGACGGTCATCGTAGAAGAGATATAGAAAAGATAGTCAAAATCTATAAGCAGCAGCAGGTTTATAAAGGAGATAAGATTCACAGGGATAAGTGTAAAGCTTTCGTTCTTCATTTTGACGGTGGTCAACTATTTGGTCAAAGTTCGGGAAATTTCTAGGAAAACGTTTCTTCCGTCGATTGCCATGAAACAAATTGCAAAGGATTTACATGTACAAATGAGCTCAAGTTCCTACATAGTTTCCTGTTACAGAGAATATGAAACAGAAAACAAAACAAAAGGGACTATTTTTGTAAAAGACAAAAAAGAAACAAGAAGAAAGTTAGACAGAAAAAAGAAAAACAAAATCCATAAGTAAAAACAGCGAAAGCCAAAGGTCCTTTTAAGATTGTAAGAGTGAAAATGAAACAGAATCAAGATTCAAGACAGACGAACCAAATTATCGTAAAAAAGGAAAAGAAATGAAGCAGCGGCAGCAGCAGAAGAAGAGGAGGAGGGACAATACCTTCGACAGAGAAACAGTTAGTGATTATAAGGGAAACAACAGGTGGAAGTGGAAGAGGAGAAGTAGGGGATGTTGTTACTGTTTCGCCGAGTTCTAAGCTATCTATGTTTTACTCTCTGTCAGTCTGCTGCAGGTGTTTGAAACTTAAAAAGACGATGGAGAGAATGTAAGCTTTAGATTTGGCTAAATAGCCAATTCAATTGGTTAAGGAAATGAAATGCTCTGTGCGTGAGAGAGAGAGTGTCTATTGGTCTGTTTTTATAGGCAAATATTACTATGCTAATTCTATATCCCATTATCGCCTTTACTTTTCTATTATAATTATTCTAAAGAGAAATACAATAATTATTCTAAAGAGTTTATTTCTCTTTGAGAATAGAAAGAATTTTTATTTGCCTAGGAATAGAAACGTTTTTCTATGATCTGTTGAGAATAGAAAAACGTTTTTCTATTCATCCCTTTCTATTCCTAATAGAATGATCTCTTTAGAATAATTCCCTTTAGAATTATAGTGTATAGTAATTTTTTATCAACTTTGCATTTTGATTTCTTCCTCTACGATGTGAACATATATTAATTAATTATATTAACTAAATAAATTTATAAAAATATTAGTTTTGTTCAAGTTTATTTAATTTATTTTAATAGTTTTCTTAATTCATTACAAATTATTTATATAAATTTAAATTTTTATATGTTTACCGAAAATTACAAGTCTACAGTAAAATTATTTTTAAACATGCTGAATTGACAACTAGCTGGGATTTAGCTGGGATGCTAGCTGGGATTTAGCTGGGATGCTAGCTGGGATTTAGCTGGGATGCTAAGTTTTGTTTTGTTTTGTTTTCTGTTTCATATTCTCTGTAACAGGAAACTATGTAGGAACTTGAGCTCATTTCTACATGTAAATCCTTTGCAATTTGTTTCATGGCAATCGACGGAAGAAACGTTTTCCTAGAAATTTCCCGAACTTTGACCAAATAGTTGACCACCGTCAAAATGAAGAACGAAAGCTTTACACTTATCCCTGTGAATCTTATCTCCTTTATAAACCTGCTGCTGCTTATAGATTTTCTATATCTCTTCTGCTGCTCAGGAAAGATCAAGATTGGTGGAATGAAGATGAAGATCATAGGTAAGAAATCTCATACTACTTTGTATCTGAATTTCTTATCTCATACAACTTTTTTGAAAGTCAAGTCAAATATTTTTTAATTAAAAAGTGTTTTTTATTGATTAACTTTTTTAATAACAAAAAAACACAAAAAAGTTTGGAAAATAGTTTTTAGAAAAGCACTTTTTAAGCAAACAAATACCCCTTATTCTTTCAAAAAAAATTGTGATGTTCCGTAGAAAACTTAATTGAGAACTTCATATGATGTGATTTTGGAAAATGATAAAGTTTTATCATAGTTATAAAAATTTTTTTTTTTTTTGTAATTGAGGATAGTTATAAAATTAACTTGATTTAACTAATTTGGAGGTACGTAGCTTGGCTCATGAAAAATTGATGCTTTTAATATGCTTTTTGATGATTTTAAAATTAAATAAAAAAAAAATTAATTTAATATATTTTAAATTAAAAAATATTTTTTAAAAATATCCTACATTGCATTACTAAATATATATTTAACTTGAAAAACTAGTAATGACAATTGTTGTTGTTGTTGGAAGAGGAACTGTAAATTGATTATTATTGCAAAATTGATGTATGATATTTTTAGCCTTACATCATCATTTGTATATAAAAGTAGTTGACTCTATATCGTGTGCTTGTGAATCCGAAAACAATGCTGAGGGCAATGTGATATTATTGGTAATGTTTGCATAATTAGGGAATGAAAATAGGTAGCTGATTAATTCCTAGATTTCTGCTGCAAGATAGACGTGGTTCCATTTGAAGATTTCTGCTGCTGTAAAATAGCTAGCTAGTTGACTGCCATGTACTAAACCCAATAATATTGTCATTAATTAGGACACCTGATCTTTCATTAATTATTACGAGTTCACCACTGGGATCCACTTCTTTCTAAGTAATTTTCTCGAAAAAACCTGAAGGTAGTTTTATTAATTAAATCTTTCATAATTGTCTAAGCGCCGATTATGGATTAATTGCAATCTGTAGGAGCCATTGGCATAGAGAAAAAAAAACCTGTATTTCTCCCTCCATAGCAAACATTTGTTTTTTTTTTTTCACGTGTTAGTTCCGTTTGGCTTGCAGCCTGTATGGTAAGGTATGTTTGAAAATATAATTTATCTCAATTATAATTTTAAAAATATTTAATTAATTAATATATATCATAGGTTTGCATTTATCTTATTAAAAATTTTCTCTTGAAATATTTATTATAAAAAAACTATAATTTATAACTTTATTTAAATTTATATTTTCAAACCGTAACTGTAAAAATTAATAGAAATGTTTTCAATTATAATTGAGACGGGCCTTCAAGATTTGATGGGGTATATTTATGGGCTAAGAATGGATTTGATTGGGAATCTGATGGAGTAGGCCTACATAGGGCTGTTGGTTAGTTTTATGTTGGGCCTGTTTCTCTGATTTGGATTAATTAATCTTCTTGGAAGAGTTAAGCAACGCTGGCAAAACCCAATGATTGAAAAATCTATGAAATGGAAGGTGCAATGGTGTTCATAAATAATTAAATATATTGATTTATAGCTTCTGCAATGTTTCGGTTTTATAAGCAAAAAAATAAAAAAAACCGAACCGAACCCGAAACAGAAAAAAAAGGAAAAAAATAATATGCTGCGTTTTGATCAAGAAAATGTTGCGTTTTGATGTCCAGCATGTAAATAAGTCCCTTTCCCTTGCTACTAATTTTCGGAACCATTATATGCTGCGTTTTGATCAAGAAAATGCTGTATCTATCAGCTTAATGGAGCTTCTGCAATATATTGTTTTATGAGTAATTATATATGAAACTAATTTATATAACTTTTGTAAAATCTTGTTCATGAATATTCAATAAAAATAAAATATCTATTTTGTTATCTTTTATTGTAATATTTTTAAATAATTATTTCAAATTAATTATTACTTTATTTTTTAATACAATCATGTAAAAATTATCGTGATTTGTGAGATAATTACTTTTAAATTGTCGTGATAATTACTTTACTTTTGGATGGAATTTTCAACTTTTAAATTGACAAAGATTACTTTACTGTATTTATCTTTTGACAAAAGGATGGAATCATCTCCGTCCTGGTTAGTATATACATGTAAACTCTTAAGAATTTTGAGTTATCCCAAATATTTTATAACAAAAGGTGTTTCTGGAAATTTCGGAGTTCTTTTTTTTATCCTTTCAAGTTTTGATTTTAAAAATACAAGCTTAGCTTTTGCTAGTTCAAGGAACGCGTCAAGATTATTGATGGTTTTTTTTCCTTAAAAATTTTAATGACCTTTAAGAATCTTAATCTAGAAATGCTTTGGAAAATTCAGATATTCTGTACGATCCTTTAAAGGTTTTCAATTTGAAATCCAAGATTATTTCTTGTCGATGCAAGAAATGCTTCTATGTTCAAGACTTTTAAATTATCGTGATTTGTGAGATAATTACTTTTAAATTGTCGTGATAATTACTTTACTTTTGGATGGAATTCTCAACTTTTAAATTTATTATTCCGTCCTTTTGTCTAGAGATAGAATCATTTCACTTTGGAAATCGTATGCACATAGAAATAAATAATTTGTTTAAAATAAATAAAAAAGAAAGCGCGCAAAACAGATAACGGCTTATACTAGAGTGAGGCAACCACATCTTTAGAAAAAGAAATTATCGTGATTTGTGAGGCAACCACATCTTTAGAGAAGCCGTTATCTCTCTATATAGAGAGAGAGAGGGTGACAAAATGCATGTAAAGCTTGTTTTGCCTTCCAGTGACGACTCGTGATGTGATTGATGGATAGGTGTACGTCAAACACAATTGAAGGAGGTAATTAAGAGTACGATTAGTTGTTTTAAATATCACCCTCTTGCATAAAGCTTAGTTGGCTACCAGCAAGAAAATAACTGAATCAGAGGCTCAAGAGTACGATTTTGTTGGTAGACGATTTTTACAATAACAGATATACATCGAGTGAAGGACCAAAATCTTCTGGTTAGGTCCTTTGCTAGACAGGCCGACAGTAGCTGCTGCTGCAGCTCTATCCAGTCCTTGTCCTCCTACACTACACAACGTCTCCACTCTCCGGTATCATACGAGGAAGTTATCCTACATTGGTCATCAAGGGAGTCTTTGAAATTGGATCCTCTGACTGGTGTCCGGACTGGACAATCGACCCAAATTAATATATACCTCTCGCTCTCGCTCTCGCTCTCGCTCTCTCTCTCTAATGCTTTTGTTAATTTGTGTATAGAGAGAGATCAATTAATTAATATTCATAGATTAAGTATGATTAAGCTGTCAATCCATTAAGGAAGGCCTATAATAATGTTGTTCAGCCCCACAAAGGTTCACATCAGTCGGAAAGGAGATGGGAGAATGTGAGATGAGAGTATGGGCAAAGCTTAACTTTGCTTTTTGCCCTTTCTCCTTTTACCCTCTTGTAGCTGCTGCTACCATTCAGAAGAACTTATCACGTGTGTGTGTGTGTGTGTGTGTGTGTGTGTGTGGGTGTGGATGAGTGCTTGAAAGAGGATTTTTTGTCTGGTACCATGATTAGCAAAAGGCTTTTCTTCTTGATTAGCAAAAGGCTTTTCTTCTACTGTTTTCCGTAGAAGTTGCTTGAAAATACTGTGAGGTGCATTGAATTTGGAAAGTTAAATGCGAACTTGCGAACTCGAATTTCTGTCTGCAGGCAGTTGATTAGCAAAAAATCTATGTATACTGGTAAATGCTGTTCATGTATAGGCAAAAAAAGGCTTTTCTTCTTGATTAGTTTTCGGTGGTAACACTCGGATCTTTTGACTGGTCTTTGGAACAAAAGTCTAGCTAGCGATGCCATGATCCTTTGCTCTCTCAGAATATAAGCGCCACCTCATCGACATGCACTTGTTATCTTCTCTACTTCCTACAAATCTCTTACTGTTTCTTGTTTTCTTCTTGTTGGTGCTCAGGAGAGATCAAGATTGGTGCAATCAAGATGAAGATCGTGGGTAAGAAATTTTATACTACTTTCTATCTGAATTTCTTATCTCATGACCCCACCTGATGGTATTAAGTCTGATTTATTCAGGTTTATTATGCAAGTTTTGTTGATAATTAAATTTCCAAGTATTTATTTCATGTAAGTGTATCTATGTGACAATTAAGTCTTATTTATTTTATCATTTCTCTCTTTGGGTTGCAGAATCTCTGTTCCAACTCTGGCACCTAATAATATCACAGCTGCCGTCAAGATTGCCACCAGCTTCTCCTCCTAATATTGACGACCTGGAATCGCAATCATCGCAACCCCTTCATTCTTCTTCTAATACGACCTCAAAATCACAATCTCCACAAGCGGGGCATCCACCTTCTCCAGAATCACCAACAGTAGGGCGGCTGCCTCTTACCATCAACGAATCACAGCGAAACAATGTTCTTGACGCGAAGCCGAACTTGGAAACGGAATTAAGGAAGACACTCCTGGGTTTGTGCTTCACAGCAGCACTTCAAATCACAATTCAGTACAAACAGGTTGCTGAATCTGAAATCCATAAATCCATCAATTTGATTTCCTTAGCTATAGCAGCTATCTTTGCGTCTCTATTCGTTTCACAGTTTATTGGAAAAAAGATTCCGACTGCATCCACAGTGTTGGAGAAAGTTGCGTTCTTCCTAGCGGCGACAACGTTTTTCTTCGCCATAGCAACTCCATTCGCTCTTGGCATCAAATGTGCTATATGGGCAGTCTATATCATGTCGTTGATCGCTATTGCCTTCTGCACTTGCCTCTAGGTGGTTATCCTACGTACCATCTTCATTTTCCCATCAACTAATTACTGGCATGTCCACAAAGTTGTGGAGGTACTAGCATTAATCCTTTTAATAAAACATACTTGATGGGGACTTTATTACAGAGAGTTTGGGTCTGCAACCTTTTCGTTTATCAATTTTATTTTTTTTTTGCTTGTTTGTTGTTTTATATGCTTCCGCCGCCTTTATCGTTATCCATGTTACATGTGAGGACAAAGTAAGACGTGAGTGATAGCCATCTAATTAATGTGCATAAAATATACAGAGGGATTGTTACATGTTTTATATTGCATTTTTACCTTAACTTGCTAAGCCAGATTGTTTTAATCAAAATTTGAAACCAAGAAGTCAAAAAATAAAGCATGCCTTTTCTAGTTTGCTAAGGTGTATCCTCGTAGCTTCATAAGCGCCAACTTGGATTATTTTGTTATATATATAAATGGTGACACGTGGTTGTAACTGACATAAATCCTTTTCTTTTTACTAATTATTTAATTAACTGGTTGTGCCTTCTATGCCTTTTCTTGATTCTTGTTAAAATACAGCTTAGATTCACTTCCAGGCCTCATGCACCAACCAGCAAATAAATTATCCTCTCTTTCTTTAGAAGAAAGGAAGGAAAAAAAAAGATAATTTATTCTCTATTCATGGTCCAACAACCTCATGTTGGTGCATGAGGCAAAAATTGTCAAACGCAAAAATTGGAAGAGAATAATTTTTTGCTTCTAATAAATTGGAAGAGAATAAAGTGCTGTAGTGATCTTATGCTTCCAATTTTTGCTTCCAATTTATTGTGCAATCTAAGCTATTAGTGCTGCAGTGATCTGTATACATATTCCATAATATTCTCTTCCAATTCATCTTTGGAAGAGAATAAATATTTGCTTCCAGTTTATTCTCTTCCAATCTGTATAAGTTAGGTTAGATTATAGAGTACCTAGCTAGCCAGCCTTGTTTTTTTGCTAGGAAAAAGTGGTTGACCAAAAAGTTCATGCTAGATCAGATTAAAATTGCTAAAAATAGTAACCGTTCCTGAGTCCCTCTCAAATGGGAACTAGAATTGCAGGCTAACCTAGCTTAGCCTACCATTACTAAAAGCCTACCTATATTTTGGCTGGAAATAAATATAAACACAGAGATGGTCAGAAAGAGAGAGAGAGAGAATGAATGAAAAGAAAGATGGGGACCATTTTGTATTTATTTACAATTGATGGGGACTCGTGAAAAGGAGCTTTTCGGTAAAGCCCAAACCAGCCATTGATTTGGGCTTTCTTAGC
>Ga0325414_1003205_pt1 | contig 16949 bp, 10 predicted proteins | sample PopdelMetagenome_8_FD_206183 | JGI IMG/M metagenome (GOLD analysis project Ga0325414, IMG submission 206183) | Populus deltoides microbial communities from Bellville, Georgia, United States - Leaf-PdKOR-R3 | ecosystem: Host-associated > Plants > Phyllosphere > Phylloplane/Leaf | place: USA... | reverse complement strand
TTATGTTTTCTTGATTAATCAACTTATCTAGTTCTTAAGGCTGCCATTAAATTAAATTACTAGTGCGGACACTGTGGTTGTTTGATGGTTAGGGTTAGTTATACGGCGGATCCGTTAACTAACCAATGTTAAGAAAAGATAAATATTCAGAATATAAATTGATGTTTCGTTTCCATGATCAGTTCTGATTTCTGTAGGTGGATGTGTGCTTGTGACCAAGGTTTGTTCTCTTGATAATTTTCTGATTTTATTAAATTTTGTTTGATAGTTTTCTGTTTTCTTTTGCTTTAGCCTAGATAACGTCCAAACCCCCCCAAATTGCATATCATCTAGCATAAAAATCAGACTTGAACTTCCTCATGGGATCGACCCCGTGCTTGCTCTATACTATCTTGTGTGTTGTGTTTGAAGCTAGGGTAATTAATTTGTGTGACCGCGACATCGCAACATGGGGTAGTACAAGGTTGTTAAAATCACGATTTGACTTGTAAAATCGTATGATTTTACTAGTCAATGTAGGCTTAATGTGCTAAATCGTTCATAAAACTTGAAAATGGGTGAAATCGTTAAAATCGGGTGAAATCACGTAAAAACACGATTTCAGGACCGTTTTAACGATTTTGGCAAAAAACATATACTGCTCATAACCCTTGCCTCAACGCTCCAGCTGTCCAACAGCTATTGGGCCATTGGTTATTGCGATTTGCGCGTTCTTTCATCTCTTTCAGCTGTTGATACACACACAATCTACATAGAACAAACAAAATCTAAATCCCTAAGCCTAAAATTCAAAATCCCTAAATCTAATCTCTTTCTCTATTAACAACTCACGGCTTAATGCTGAGACGACTTCCTCTTCATAAACAGCGGCAGCACTCTCCTGGTAACAACTCATGCCTGCCAACCACCGATTCATGCCTCACGACTTCCTCTTCCCCATCATCAATGGCTCACAGCTTCCCCTTCATCAACAGCGGCAGCGCTCTTCAGGCTTCAGACTGTTCACTCTTCATCAACAACAGTCTTCTTTTTTTCCATCATTAACAGCTTCCTCTACAGTCTACAGTCTACACCGTAAGTTCCATTTATAATGTCATTTTGTTTGGTTGCTGAGAAAGTTTTGGAAAAAGATGTCACCTTTTTATTATTTCTTGACCTGTCTCTTTTTTTTTCAATTTTATGTTTCGTTAAGATTGTTACCTGATTAATCCTTAAAAGTATTGGACAAGTGATAACTTAACCTGTCACTAGTTTTCCCTAGTTGATTACTTAAGAGTTACCTATTTGCATGAGAATAGAAAGAACGACAGCACAAAGTTCAACAACTGAAAGGTTTTTCTAGTGATATTTTTAGTGCTAACAAGACCACACATTCCACTTACTGCCAAACCACACCAATAGGTGGTTAAAAAAAAGTGATTATAAAAGAAAACAGTGTGATTCATAAGGAGGTAATGTTGACATCACTAGGGGTTCGATAAGTTTTGTTCTTAATAGTACAATGATACTCTTTCTTTTTTGAATTTATATTCTCTAAAAGAGATTAAAAGTTAGGATTGCATGCCTTTGCTGTTTCATCCATTTGTCATTAGATGTTTTTTTATGTGTAAACCTTCTGGATTGAAAACCAAACAAGAAAACAGCAGGACAATGCCATAATTCCTCTACAAAGTAATTATGTGCCTCTGTATGATTGTGGATATGCATTGGGTTTGACTTCAGCAGATGGTCCTATTAACATCGAAGGGTAAATGATCTTAACTCATATACCATTCTCAAATTTCATGTTTTGAATATATAACCTTTTTGGTTTGTGTCCGACATGCTCAGAATACTTGCAGATATCTTAAGTTGCGCAAAACTTGTTGATTGATATGTATGTTGCTATGTATGTTGAAAAACTCAGGAAATTAGCATTCATGATGATTTTTTGATTGTAATGGGGGCATTGTATGTTATGGGTTGGCAAAATATAATGTATTAGAGAGTAGTTAACCACAAGGGATATTCATGTGGATGCGTGTTTATCACTAAGAATCACTATAACCTTGTTTTTCATTTTCGTTGGCAACTTGGAATGTGTAACTAATTACAGACTTTAATGAAAAGAGGATTTAAGAAAGATCATTAGAAACTCAAGTTTGTTCAACCCATTAGAATAGTTTCTGCATTCATATCCTTCATCTATATAACAAGGATCTTGCATTTTGCATCAGATAATAATCTATTGATGATTTTTTGTGGCTAATTTTTATTAGTTAATGAAAAGTTACTTAAATTATGTATGAATTTTTATTTGAACCATGTATTTTAAGATGCTTGAACTATGTATGAATTTTTATTTGAAACATGTATTTTAAGGTGCTTGAACTATGTATGAATTTTTATTTGAAGCATGAATTTTTTTAATGTATTTTAAAATTCCTTACGATTTTACGATTTTACAATCAATTTTTACGATCCAAGTTTATTTTGCATTTTCCGTGCTGTGTCAAAAATACATTTTTAAGAATCTTGGGGCAGTACACTATGATTTTGACCATTCTGGTTTGTGATTTAAAGTTTATGATGGTTTATTCCTTTTTGTCTTCTTTCTCTTTATTGAATTTTAATATTTCTCTTTATTCTTCAGCAACTCTACTCCTATATCTAGGAATATTGGCATCTCTGGGGGTGTTGAATTTATCAATCCTGTAATAATGGAAGGTGGCAAAGGATTTCTATCAGAAAGCTGAATAATCCAGGCTTTGACGCAAAGCCAGCTTTATCTCCCCAGTATAGTCCAGCAATAATGGAAGTTGGCAGAGGATTTGCAATGTGATTTCTGTGGAATTGGAATTACTCCTCCATGCGTGTGATTTAAAGTTATATCTGCTACAAGAGCGTGTGAAAAGGCAGTTTATCATCATGTCAGAATTGAAAGTGTGGTGCAAGAGATTACAGGGATGTTAGTGGTTTAGATTTCCTTTTTGGGTATTTTAACATTGTTTGGTGCTGATCGTGGTTTGATATAAAGTTTATTGGCTCTGATTCAAATATGTTTTTATGAAATCTAGGTTGATTTTGTACTGCAATAATAAAATACCATTATTTTAACAAGGTGTTTGCTGAAATGCCACTATAAAAGTTTTAGCTCTTCCCAAGGTTGTAATACTAGTTTGATAACAAGGTTGTGATATTAATTAATATTGCAAGGATTATTTAGTCATTAAATGAAAAATAATGACAATTTTATAAATAAGCAAACATTATTTGTAGACGATGATGTTAAATGTTAGCTCGCATATAAAGTTGAGGATGTAAATTATAATTTGTTAAGCTATAATGGGTGATTACATTATAAACCAAACTACAAGATGTTAAGGATACTTTTTCCAATTTCCTTTTAAGTTGGTAGATGGATTGAAAAGTTGAAAATGTTGAATTTAGGTAACACAACAACCTGTAAAATAAGTTTCATGTTGGATTTAAAAGATTCTCTTATGCTTAAGCTATTACTGAAGGTAGAGGAAAAGAGTTTTAGAGGTTGTGTTATGTGAGTTACAACAGTTAAAGAAAATAATTACTTAGAAAGAGATTGTGAAGGAGATGATAGCTTGAAAGAAGATCAAGATAACTTATCTTTGAGTTTAATGCTATTTACATGGCCTTGAACCTACATAGACGTGTTCATACAAAGGGTAGAGTGGTAAATTTATTTTCCACTTACAGTTTTAGACTTTTCAAAAACACAAACCTAGAGTAACAATAACTATACGTAAAATATGCTTGAGTTTTGGGTTTTGTTGGGTTTTATCACTACAATATTTAATAGTTTTACTGACGGAATTTTTTCGTTGGCGTGAGATTAACACTCCATCGACGAAAATTTTACCGACTAATTCATCGACGGAATGTGTCCATTGATATACTGTTCGTCAGTAATTCCACTATTTGTCGTTAAAAAAAACTCGATGGTTTTACAGTCGAAAAATACTGATGAAAATACTTTGTTAGTATATTTCCATTGGTGATAGTGGCATATGAAGTAATTTTTTCAAACTCTCTTGAATATACCAACAGATAGATTCCGTCTATATTCATATCAGGAAATTACCGACAAGTACTTCCATCGGTGATAGTGACATAGGCAGTAAATTTGTTCCAACTCTTTAAAAAATACCGACGGATGGATTCCGTTTGTAAATTCATCCATGATAATTAAAAAATATTTTTAAAAATAAAATTGTATAGAATAATTAATATAAAATTGTATGGGTAAAAAAAGAAAATAAATAAACAAATAAAATTGTATACATTTGAAATATGTAAAAATAAAATTGAATAATATAATAAAATTTTATATTAATAAAATCCAAATATTCATTACAATTTTATTTGTACAAATAAAAATTAAACTAGAACAATGGTGGCGCTGGAGGAGGAGGCTAATCGTTCCAGGAACCATACGACCATAAAGAGGGCTCACACGTACCTCCCATTTGTGATCTCATGTCCATCACTATTTGATGGAGTTATTCATAGTCCACTGAGAGTCGCTCATATTTTTTGGTGAGATGAGCCATGTGTTGTTGCAAGGCCACGATCTCTTGAGACTGGGTACTCGATACCGATTGGGAGCTTTCAACGGTTGAGATACTACGAGCCGTTCGCAAGTTTTGGCCGTAATGTTGGAAAGTCCGTACATCTGATTTTTATCGATTCCATTAGACGATCCTACCTCCATCCACAAATCCAGATTGAAACCCAGGTGGGTCGAAGGATCATCCCCGTATCTCTTCCTCAATCGGCTATTGTATGTCTCCTGAAAATTAAAAAAGAAATCATCAAATTCAATTCAAGAAAATAATAACTTACGAAACAAATGGTTCAATAAACATACCATGAAGTGTTGAGTGCGGTTGTCAATGAATTGTTGCACCTCTTTTAGTGGTCTTCACTTTGCATGTGCGTCTCTATAAAAAGCTTCATTAGGCTCGGCTCACGTCTAAGAAACGTAGCCTATAAGAAAAAAAATATTGCAAGTTAAATATATTTATAAATAACAACAAATTAATTAATCCTTGATGTCATTAACATTAATCTTACTATCCGTTTCGAATGTGCAACGAATGGAACGGAGCCACCGGTGTGTGTGGTAATCGAACTGTGAATTTGCCAGTTCCGGTTCTCGGCACCAGACTGTGAGTGTCGTGTGAACCGCTCAGATGTCACGTGCTGGATATATTGCGCTCATATATCCTCCAGGATGTATGGCGGCCTGAAATCCCTCCAAACCGCCACGTCTTTTCAGCCTTGTAAATCCTTATCTCTAGCGTATTTTTTTGCTTTTTTCTACGCTTCATACCAAAATCATGCAACCTACATCCATGAACGGATTTTATATTAGTTTTTTCTTCTACAATTGGACATTGACTGCCATTACCTTGGTTCATTCTCATTGCATTCATAACCATAATCATGTAAGGATTACTGCTGTCATCTACAACTCCATGCATGTTGCTAGCACTAGAAGTTGATCCATCCATCTTTCCTACCTTGCTCTCATTACTCACAAATAGCTTTTTGTGTGCATACCAACACATGTAATCCTCCATGAATCCTTTGTGTGGAAGATGCATCGTTACAACATCTTAATGAATAAACTTTTTATTCTTACACTTCCTGCATGAACATTTAATACTGCCTCCACTAAAATTTCTCAGAATAGATATTGTGAAATTAATAAAACTCTGAACCTCATTACAATAATCCATCATCTGCAATCCTTGTGGTAAATCTCGATACATCCATGAACGATCATCCATGACTTCTATCGAACCTCTATAAAACAATGATGACAACATATATTAATTAACTAAGTTAAGTAAGATTATCCAACTTACTTTCAAACATCTCTTAAATATTCAATATCAATTATCTATGACGTAAATACAAATTTATACACATTAATTTATGAGAATTACATCTCGACAATAAAATTGATAAAAATTAAAACAGGCTCGTTAAACAAGTCATTGTTTATTTCATTACAACACACTTAAGTCGAAAAATCGATATAAGTTTTAACAATTTATAAACAAATATAATTTTACAAAATCTAAAACAAACAAGTACCAAATTATAGATTCATACTACATGTACCAAATTATAAATCCAAACTACATGTTTGAGAAAAAAACAATAAAACAAGTAAACTAAACACCCAAACAAAATACATATTCTAAAAAAAAAACCAATAATAAAATTGACATTTAAAATTGTATTAAAATTAAAAAAAGATAGATTTACTTACTAAAAATAAAAAATCCACAATAAGTCAGAACACGGATACTAAGACTAGAAAAGATTTTGTTGAGATGAGGAGGCAAGGAGTTGGTTGCTGGTTGTTAATGTTGGGGGGGGTTGGGGTTAGATGCCCGGGGGGGGGGAAGAAGGAGAAATAGAGGAGGGGAAGGTTGATGGCCTAGTCATATATTAACTATTATCGATAGAATTACCAACATAATTATTTTGTCTGTCTGACCAACATAATAGTCATATATTAATTATTACCGATGTTCACATTTCCAACTTCATACATGTTGCTAGCACTAGAAGTTGACCCAACCACCTATTCTTCCGTGCTCTCATCAGGAACAAATAGTTCTCCGTGTGCATACCAACACAGGTAATCCTCTATGAACCCTTTGGTTAGAAGATGCATCGTTACAACATCTTGATGCAGAAACTTTAAATTTTTACACTTTCTGCATGGACACCTAATACTACCATCAATAAAATTCCTCGGAATAGATGTTGTGAAATTAATAAAACCCTGAACACCGTTGCAATAATCCATCCTTCGCAATCATTGGGGTGAGTTCCGATACATCCATAAACGATCATCCATGACTTCTATTGAACCTCTATAAAACATAACAAAAATATTGGTTTTCCCTGACATTATCCAACAAACTAAAAAAACACTTAGGTTAAATATTCATTATCAATTATCAACTATCAACGTTTATACATACAAATTTATACATATATAAATTTACGAAAATCACAACTTCATAAAAGAATTGATAACAATTAAAACAGACTCGTTAAATAAGTTATTATTTATTTCATCACAACACATTTAATTCGGTGTAATTTAAACAAAATTTCAACAATTTACAAACAAATATAATTTGACAAAATCTAAAACAAACTATAACAACTACAAAATTATACATTCATACTACAAGTTTTCTTTGACAAATAACAATCAAACAAATACATACATTAACAAAATACATATACTAAAAAAACAATAAAATTTACATTTAAATGTTAAAACTAAAAAGGATAGATTTACTTATAAAAAATGATAAAATCCACAAGAACGAATATTGTGACCACGTACAAAAGTATAAGAAACTTGAGTGCTTGTGTTGAGAAGAGTGGAGAGTTGGGATGGGTGGTTGGCTGCAATTTGGAAGGGGAGAGGTGAGATGGGAAAGAAGAAGAGGAAGAAGAAAGAGAAACAGAGAAAGAGAGTATTGTCGGCAGAGTGGGTATATAATGGCTTACCGACGAAATGTACCCGTCGGTGATTCCGATGGTGAAAATATCATGTCACTGTATGACTATCTCAGTTTCAATCCGTCGGTAAAATCATCTGAAAAAAATCCATGAAAGTATCACGTCACTGTACGGCTATCTCGGTTTAAATCCGTCGGTAAAATCATCTTACAAAAATCCATGTCACCACACTATTGCAACTTTCCAAATAAACTGTATAGACCGTCGGCGATACGGTCAGTCTATACCAACGGAAGTATATTCCAACCGTATCGCTGACGGAATAATACCGTCATTATATACCGACATAGTTGGAAACAGAATTATTCTATCGGTAAAAATTACCGACGAAAAAATTCTGTCTATAGGTTTTTGCTGGTTTTTTGGTAGTGTTCATTGACTGCATTCTCCCTCAGAAAGAGGTTAATTAGTACTGTAATTCTAAATTTACATATTAATCCTGGATATGGACTCGGTATTCCCTGTAGATTAACTGCTTTAAGCCATCCAAATTACATGAAGCCAGCCATTATATGCTGTGATATCAAACTTCTTTGAATTGAAAACAAAACCAACTGGAACTCAAAATCTCAAGCATAAATTAAGAAAAGGAATCAAGAAGAAAATTGGGTGACCCTAGGATCAAAAATATAAATCACCGTCTCTGTCCCCATGCCATTATTTCGCAGAGCAAGATCATCAATGCTAGTTCATGGCCAGCGGCAAGAAACTGCATCCTGAAGCCATAACGTTGGCCCCTACAGGTCCTGATCAATGAGGTAATCACCCAACCTCTCAACTATCATGTTACACTGTCCTGGAGTCAATGGCTCATCATAAAGACCAATAACAAGAGCTTGGGAGGTTTTCTTCACAGTGACGCCACCAGAACCCTGAAAATTGAATCATGCATGCAACAACATTAAGATGTGAAATACGAAAATACTTCCCCACATGTTTAACAACATCCAAGAATTTCAATGCGTTAGTTCTCACAGGTCGCCTTCTGCTAACCACAACTAAACCTAATGAGGCCAGCCTTCATCAATTCTAGATTGATATAAGAAACATACCATGAAAGGTTTTACCATGAAAATTACGTTACATCTGTCTGCCTACCTTGTTGTGCTATCAAAGGGCAAAGAAAAAAACATATCATGCTATTACTAGGTGGTGCCCGTGCCAGCAAACGAAAATGATGCGTCCTACGACAGATCAGGGACACCTAGTTACTGGCTATACTTTTCAATAAAGCAAAAGCAAAAGGCTACCTGTCATCCACGTGTTTCTGTTCTCTTGTGTCCACAAGAGGCTTAATGAAGGAGACTGGCTAAGCATGGCCAAAGTAATTAAGGGCTTTCAAAGGTAGTCAGAACGTGAAGTTCTGTTAGATATATTCTCTTGGTTTTTATATTTTAAAAGTATTTTCAAAAAGAAATTTGAAATTTGAAATTTTTTATTTTTTTATTTAAATTATTTTTTTATATTTTCATATTATTTTAATGTACTCATGTAAAAATATATTTTAAAAAATTTAAAAATATTATTTCTATATATTTCAAAACAAAAAATATTTAATATACTCTTTGGATTAATCATTCATTCGAGTTAAAAGTATTGAATTCCAAGACAGAGAGAGTTAAGAGGAGGGAAAGTTCTCGACAACATCAGTAGCAGAATATCATCAATAACAGTAGTCTTCAAGGAACGAGTCCTTGAATCAAGAAAATGGCAAGTGAAAAGATCATATGATAAAACAACGACTATACAGCTTACTTGCCCTTACGAAATATTTATACTAGTTATGGTAAACGTTAGATATGATGAAAGATTCAGGGTAAAAGGCTTTTATCCGGGAGCACCAGCATTACCCTTCTTGTCATGTGCCAGACAATAATATTTCCACAACTTTAAGCATCCTAATAAAGTTGACACCATAGCATGTTCTCCATTAAAATGACTACACAGTTGTGACTGCATTATAATAAATTATGCTGAATATGGCCCCAGTATAAAACCAAAATCACTGAATTATCTATTTCATGAGAACCAAGGCAAGTAGAAATGAGAAATGATGCAGCACCTTCTTTCCACGGATCACAGCTCCAGGCTCTCCCTGGATCACCATGTACTTTGTGCCACCAAGGTGCAACCCAGTTGGGGCAAGAGATCCAGGCTCATCAAAATCTTTCATGATGGCAGATATCTCCTCAGGCTTAAACTGTAAACAGCCAGCAATGAAATGTTTTGGTCAATGACATGTGAAAGAGGAAAAGAAAAATCCAGTGTAAGCCATATCAAGCAAGAAAAAGGCATTCAACAACAGAAGAAACAGAGGCGATAAATGCATAAAATTGCACAATCCAAACTGTGTATACAGACCACAAATGATGCTCAAAGAATTAATAACAAAATGTTTTTGCAGGCCAAACCGCTACACAGCAAATCAAAACAAAGGTTCAAATACATCCTTTAGAAGATGGATATCAAAAGCAAAACGAAGCCCACCAACATACGATAAATTCTCACACCACTTACCATTTACGTCTTATCATGATAAACTACTTCCTAAATCTAACGGTGCGCCTTCGGAATCCTTAAAAGTCAGAGCCGATCACAAGCTAATTGCCAATTGCAGCATTTTACCAACAATCCATCTTTCAACAATTAACCCAAACAAAATCAACATAGAATTCTTCTTAATATTCATTAACAAGAAAAAACCCTTCATATTTTAATAATTCATTGCCGTTTGCGACAAAAAAATGTCTTAAAAAACAAAAGCAATCCAAAAATCTAAAACCACAAGAAAAAAAACATTTCTTAGTCAATCATTCGTAATAATAAATCAAACACCACATTGAATAACTAAATCAAAAAATAAAAACATTTAAAAACAAGGAAGGAACTCGTGATTAAAGAACAATAAATCAGATCCAATCGAATCTAAATTATAATAAGATATGGTAATTAGCAAACAAAAAAAATTCAGAAAGGACCTTGGGGAAGGTGGCGCTCTGGGCCCACACACTGCCATCATGGCCGATAATGGCGGCAGCCGTCAGATGGTTGCCCTCGATTTCGCACATCAGATGATCATCAACGTATGTTTGCCACGACATCTTCGATCAGAAAATCTCTACCGTTGATTTCTTCTTTTAGGTGTTTCCTTTCGAATTTCTCTCGTATTCTTGGCTTCTGTTTTGAAGTTCTCTTGTTCATAGAAGAGGTATTTATAGTGCTTTCAAAGCAAGAGAGAGATTATGTATAGTGGGCCCCAAAATGAAGGACATGATTGATGATGGTTCTGCCTTAGTAATTGATCGAATCTTCACCGTATATTTCAACATGATTCAATGACAGTCGTTCACGTTCTCCTCCTCAATTGCTTTAAAAAAAAAAAAAACTCACACGCAAAAATGACACGTGTGTTAGAATTCTTTTCTAGCCAGGGCAATAATCCCGCGTGGCACCTTCGTGGTCTAGTAAAATACCTGGTGCATATAAAATAATAAAAATCTTTTTTTTTTCCGGCATTAGAAAAATCATCCTGTTTTTTATCCCTTACATGAATCGGAAAGGATAGGAAAAATCATCCGGTTTATCGTTGAGAGCATGGATATAATTGATAAAATAATTTTTTAAATAGTATAAATATAGCTTTTTTAATTATACATATTCCAATAATAAAAAGCTATTTATAAAAACGATTTATATTTTAATATATTTCATGTTAAATTTATTTTTATATAATTATATAAGTAATTTAGATATTTTATATATAATATAATTATGATATTATTAATTATATAATTAATATGAGTAATTTATAAAAAAAATATAAAATTTAATGAAATAATATGAAAGTTAAAAGATATAATTTAAAATTAAACTCAAAATTTATTTCTATGAATATTTTTATTTTTCAGTTTTATATGTTACTGTTAAAAATTTAATTTTTTAAAAGTAAATTCAAATTCAAACTTTGAAAAAAACCGTCAATATTTTAAATTTTGATTTTCAATTTTTTTTAAAAAAAATTCATGCTTTGAAAAAATAACCGCCACCATTTTAAATTTTAAATTTTAAAAAAATGACCGCCAACATTTTAAGATTTCAAAATTTAAAAAAATAATCCATCTATAAATATTCTCATATACCTTAATATTTTTTTCTCATTATTCCATTGTTTTCTCTCCAATCAAAAATATATTTCATTAAAATTCATCATGAATAATTCTAATTTTAATTTTTATGATGCTTTTGATTCTGATGATGACACTCCTGTGTTCGCTTTTCAAGTTGCTGCTGCTGTGGTTGCTGAAAAAGAATTGAATAATCAAGGGCGGAGAACAAGGTATCGTGGCTCTATTTTTGGCCACAATATTGTCAATCGTAATAGAAAGGAAGTTGAGTTAAGGTTATATAATGATTATTTTGCTAAAAATTCTAAATTCACTGAAACTCAATTTCGAAGAAGATTTAGGATGAGTCATCGTCTTTTTCTTCGGATCGCAAATGCAGTGGAAGCTCATAATCCATATTTCAAACAAAGGACAGATGCTCTTGGTGTTCTTGGTTTATCTTGTCTTCAAAAGATAACTGCAGTTCACAGAATACTTGCATATGGTATTCCTACAGATCTTACTGATGAATATCTGCAGATCTTACTAATGCTCTTGGTGTTCTTGGTTTATCTTGTCTTCAAAAAGTAACTGCAGTTCACAGAATACTTGCATATGGTATTCCTGCAGATCTTACTGATGAATATCTTCAGATTGGAGAAAGTACTGCGATAGAAAGTCTTAGAGCTTTTGTCAAAGCAATCGTAGAAGTTTTTGGTGATTGGTATCTAAGGGCACCAAATGAGGCCGATATTTGTCGATTATTATCAATTGGAGAGCAGCATGGATTTCCAGGGATGTTAGGGAGCATTGATTGTATGCATTGGAAATGAGAGAAATGCCCAATTGCATGGCATGAGATGTACACTGGTCATTATCGTGAACCAACTACAATTCTAGAGGCGGTGGCTTCACAAGATCTTTCGATATGGCATGCCTTTTTTGGAATGCCTGGATCATTAAATGATATTAATGTTCTTGATTGGTCACCTATCTTCGCTACACTTGCTGAAGGTCGTTCTGCTCCTGTCAATTATACAATTAATGGGCATGAATATACAATGGGATACTATTTAGCATATGAGATTTATCATAATTGGTCAACTTTTATTAAGACAATCCCAAGGCCATTAGGAGCACAGAGAAAATATTTTACAAGTAAGCAAGAGTCTGCAAGAAAGGATGTAGAGCAGACATTTGGGGTGCTCCAATCTCGTTTTGCAATTGTAAATGGACCTGTTCGATAATGGGATAAAGAAACGCTTGCAAACATTATGAAAGCTTGCATAATAATGCATAATATGATTATTGAGGATGAAGGAGAAATGAACCTTGGATTTGACCATGAACGTGAAGTCAATTCCTTTATATCAGTGTCACATGGTGACATACTAGAACTACATGGTTTTCTTCAAACTCATAATCGAATCAGGGATAGAGCAACTAGCTCTCAATTACAAGAAGATTTGATTGAACATTTATGGGAACTCTATGGTAACGAGTAGAATCATTAGCTTTGAAGTTCTTATGTCATCATAATTTTCAAGTTTTTTATGTTTTTTTTCCCATTATGGTTGTTATCTTTTAAGTTAATTAATCATACTTATTGTTGTTAAGTGTTAGAAGAACTTCAAAAAAGTATTATGAATTGATACCACTTTTATAACAATATATTTAAAATAACCAATAAATTTCTAAATATTTAATTAAAAATACATTACATTAAACAATAAATAAATCTAGTTAATTAAAAATTAAAACCCCTCTTTTGTATAATTTCTAACTTTTTATTTTGAAAATACGCTGCAGAAATTGGATCAAAATTAGAAATATTCATTTTCATAATTTGTTCTTCTTTCTCAATCCTGTCCAATTCTTGTTTCTCTTGACTTTGTTGAATCATCATAGCTTGTTGCTCTAACATAATTTTTCTGTCTTGTTTCTTCTGATCCTCAATTTCAACTAGAGTATCCCTGAATTGTTGTAAGAGATTTGTTACAGTTGTCTCCTCAACTTTATCTTTTCCTTGTTTACGTTTAAGTCGTTCCTCTCCAGCCTTTTGACCAAGTGGTCTATCTTGATAAATCAACGGTTCACTATCTTGGAGCTGATGAAGTTGAACTTGCATTGACATGACTTTTTTGTTTCTTGTTTGACCTTTGATGTTGACTTGCACGCTCAAATTGCCATTTGGGTTCTTTTCTTAAGATAACCCAACAATGTTCTAGTTGAAATCATTTGCCAACATAAGAAGCATACATTTGTCGAGCATCATTAATCTGGTAAGTAAAAAATTAGAGAAATTAAATAATGTTAAAATATATGTTAAACAATTTAATATGAAAACGAATATTAAAATTACCCTTAATTCTTCAGTCATTCCACTTTGCTGACGATTTTCAATTTGAGTAACAAATCCAACAAATTTACCGACTTCTCTATTTATTTCTTGCCATCTATTTGAGATGCTTATTTGGGAATGATTATTCAAGTTTCCTCCATTCTCTACAAAGTAAGCATGTACTCGAGCTCATAACTGTTTTGTTTGTTATTCAACTCCTGTAATTGGATCTTTGCTTGTATTTAGCCATGCAAAGACAAGTAAACAATCTTCATTTGGTGAGAAGTTTTTACTTCTTTGTGATTTTTTTATTGTATGGACATTTAAATTCGAGTATGTTAAGTCATCAATTAATTGAAGAGAATCACTTGGTTGAGAGAGAATATCTTCTGACTCACTCATAAAAAAGTTGGTGAAAGAGCTTGGAAAATTTGAATCCATCTACATTAAAAAAAACCTCAAGTTAAAACCTTATAGGAGAGTGTAAAAGAAGCGCACATTCAATGTGTAACAATTTTGTAGTTTACATACATGTGAATTAATAACAAGCATTGCATCCTACTTGTTCTAACATTACAATTTGACTATTTTTTGGAACTAAGAGAGGATTGATATACTGGTTTAATTGCATTTTCAAAAAGACAAAATATAATTAACTTCAAATTAAAACAGACAATCAAAAATAAATTTTAAATATGCCACTCTATATTTTATCAATATCAACTACCATTATTACTTCCTCTTAATTTTGTCAAAGATAACAACATAAATAAAAAATTATTTTCCTTAACCCATATCAAAAACATAAAATAACAAAGAAATAAAAATCATCATAAATATCAAATTAACAACAAAAAGATCTACAATATCAAGAGATATTAAAGAGAAAATATAAAAAGCTTTTAAATAAACATACATTTTAATTTCAGCTAATTAACACAACCGATGTTATTAATTAACCAGATAATAATTGATTCTTGTTTTTCTAAATTTGAGAGAAGAGTGAGGCACAATACAAGATTTAAAAAAAAAAACAAGTTTCTTTCCTTGCTTTTAAAGAAAAAAAACAATGTTGACCAACGACTATAAAAATAGCTGTTGGTAACGTTAATTCCATTTTAGCTATTTTACAGAAACCTGTACAAATAGCTCTTTCCAAATTGAATAGCCATTTTGGCTTCTCTTTTGCCTACTGCGTTGGAATGGTAAAATAAAGAAACAAAAGTTAAAAGGACACGTTTTTTAATTTGCCTTTTCATTTGCCTCTCCGGTTAGAGATGCTCTGATATCTTTTTTTTTCTTTTGCTCATCTATTTTCTCTTTGGACCAGCTATGATGCTAGTATGTTGTTGTTGTGCTAATCATCTCATTTTTTTTTATATTGGCCTTCTGTTTAGTTGTTTGATCTTTCTAATTATATCTTTTGTCTTCGTGTTTTGAGGAGACTTTGAGCTTCTCTTTTGGTTTTTGAGTTCGATCTCGAGTCTTCTGTTTTGTTTAGTTTGGTGTCTTAATTTCTTTGGTGTCGTGACTTGCTAGGCTCGCTCATTCTAGGATGTTGATGAATTGACGAGCTTTGACGTTTAGGGTCCCAAGTTGGTTTAATAGAGATTGTGCTTGTGGTTGTTGTTAGACATATATTTAGTTCATTTAGGCTATGTTCTTACATTTCATGCTTTAGATGGTTCGATGCTCAAATTTTTTTAGATCATCTGGAATGTTTTTTAGCTGACTTCAATGTCATTGCATTTTATGAGAGTTTTTATTTGTTTAAAATGTAATTAGTCCATTTAGTTTATGTATTTTTTTCTTTGATGTTTGTTATTGTTTGTCTTTGGAATACACTTTCTTTAAGATTGTTGATGTGATCATATGCTTATTTGGTGCTTCTCGTCCTCACGATTGATTTTGTCCTTTCATTGTATAGCTAGGTCACCTGCAAATGTTGTTTCCTCCATATTGCTCTGCTTCAAAGGGAGTCTTCTAGATGCTTGATCATTTGCTTAGCTATTTCTTTACTGGATTTTTTGTTTGCCTTTTCTATTGTTTAATTGGTTTTTTTTTCTCAAACTTCATATCTCTTTTTTTTGCTTAGATTGCTTTTTTTTTTTTATGGCCTAGGATGATAGACTATGATTTATTTTATGCCTTTTCTACATGTGGTTGGTCCTTCAATCAATTTTTTTTTATTTTTCCCTTCTCATGCTTACAAATTAAGATGATTTATGATGATTTTTGGGCCCTGTTATTTAGATCACTTTTGGATTTTTTTCCACTTAATTTTCTATTTCATTTTTTTTTTTGTCTTTGTTTAGTAGCCCTTTTTTCCCCTCAAGAAATGCTTGTTGTTCTAGAATTAAGATAACAATAACATCTGAAATGGATGAATTAAGTGTTTCACTAATAATAATAAATATTAGAATGAACTCGATTAATCAATAATATAATTAAAGTGCTTAAAGTAAAGAGTATAAGGATATCAATTGCAAACTCAGTTTTTAATATGGTTCGACAAGTCTACATTCATACCCCAAGCACCAAGCTAGTCTTGAGTATTATATTCTTTACTAATCTTATCCAAAGATTATAATGTTCTTAATGATTTTTTTTCACCACTTGAAGAAATACCATTTTCAAGATTTTTTACCTTGGTAATTACATCACCAATGACCAAGAGTTTCTTACTTCAACTCTTAAAGGATTACAATTTATTTGAAATGTAACAACACTCTCTCAAAAATTAAATAATATAATTGAAACTTACATCTCTATAGCTCACTAAATAGCATTTAGAATGTATGGAGGTATTTAAGTATAGTGAGTGTGAGAAATTATACTCTTGTGCAATAATATGAAGGTTTTATAGCTTGTACATGATATATATATATATATATATATATATATATATATATATATATATATATAAAAATTTT
>Ga0325414_1003204_pt1 | contig 16951 bp, 8 predicted proteins | sample PopdelMetagenome_8_FD_206183 | JGI IMG/M metagenome (GOLD analysis project Ga0325414, IMG submission 206183) | Populus deltoides microbial communities from Bellville, Georgia, United States - Leaf-PdKOR-R3 | ecosystem: Host-associated > Plants > Phyllosphere > Phylloplane/Leaf | place: USA... | reverse complement strand
CATGCCAGACTTTCTTTTTATAAGCGTTGTATTTCGAGCTTCATACATTGTCAATTTTCACTTTCTTGAATCTTTTTGCAGAGCTAGAAACTTATTCTTGTCTGTAATTCAAAACAACTTTTTTTTTATATTAGGCTGTTTATAAATAAAAAGAACATCCATATGATGGATCAGTATTTTTGCCACTTCATAAATAATACAAGGTGATATTAATCTATTGATAGAAGGACGAAGCTTGTGTCCATCCTTAACATCTCTAGATTTGGTAGAATATCAGACTTAAATAACATGAATTTAATTTGTTTACATGCTCAACATCTTTGGACGTAGCTACGAACCGAGCTCAAGTGGGCATATGTCTAGCGAGTTGTCAAACCTAACATTCCCGAACTTGGTTGCATGCAGAGCCTAATTGGGCATGAGACCTTAGCCCAAGCACTCGCACCATAGACTCGGGCAACACGCTTGAGTCTAGGCGCTAGGCTTTGGGCATGCCCCAAGCTCCCTGTGGGTTAGGGTAACACACTCAAGCTAGGTGTAGGGTCCACGCCCAGCACCTTGTGAGCTTAAGAGAGGAGCTTGAGCTCGAGTGCCCTGAGGGCTTGGGTAGCTCACCCAAGCCTAGGTGTTAGGCCCTTGCTTAATGTAATTTGAGCTCAGACAGTATGCTTGAGTCTAGGTGTTAGGCTCATGCCAAACACCCATTGGCCTTAGGTGTGAAGCCTAAGCCCAGACGTAGGGCATGCACCTAAAGTCTCGTGGGCTCTGACACTGCATCTAAGACCAAGCGTTGAGTCCATGCCTAGTGCTCCCACGAACTTAGGCAATATGCCTGCAGGGCCTAAGCGTTAGGCATATGCCCAACACAATTTGGGCTTAATGCGTGTCCTAGCCCTCTTTGGGCTTAACTTTGTAGCATGAGCCCAACCACTTTTATCTCTCATATATGTAAAGGATATTTGTCCTTCATTAGTGTAAGAGATATTTGTCTCTCATTAATGTTTATATCATATATATTTATCTCTTATTAATACAAGTATATGAGATATTTATCCATCATTAACGTTATCAGGGCAAAGTGACTCTTCAATCCTTTCTCTCAAGTAAAAAGACAAGGTTTATAGGTTATAAATACTCATTGAACTATCAAGGTAAAATGTTTATAATTTATATTTTCAATAAAAATATCTTTTTAATTTTTAGAGTATTTATTGTATCAAAACTAAAAACAAATATTTTTATTCTTGATAATTGCTTATTTTCTCATTTATTATAGTTATTTGCTTAAATATCACCAATTTTATAATTTAAGGATTCTCAAATCCCATAAAAAATATTATTTTGTATGTTATAGGCTTTCCATAGCAAACTACAAGTTTTATAAACAATAAACAATAAATTATATTGCTAAAATATATGATTAACCTATAATGCAACAGCTAAAAATATACTTATTCCTGAACATTTTTTAGTTTTGAAACATGATCACCATCACCCTTCTTGCATCTGTACTGGAAGTGGTAAAAATGCCCCACTTGAGATTTGGTAAGATAAAACGGGTGGTAAGGTCGTATGGTGACCAGTGACCCTAACACAGTTAGACTTGTGACTCCTGGGGTCTGAAAACTGAAAAAGCTGCTCATAATATTCCCTGTTTGTACTGTTAACTAGCATGGTACCGCGGTGCGGGGAAATTGACATTTAATATTTATAATTGAATATTAACGAATCATATGTTCTTTATATATATATATATATAATATTTTATCATTTTTACAATAATCGAGATATTTGTATACGTACATTAACAAAACAATATACAAAACGAATGATATTAAATATCTAAGGAAGTTAAAAAACTGGGATCGACAGAAATTCAACGCACGTCTACCCCTTTTTATTTAAGAGTTATCTAATGCGTTTTTAAATTATAAAAACATAATTGTTTAAATTAAAATCACACGAATGTTTTTTTTTTATTTATCAAAAATCAATTCCACATGTCTCTTTTAATCCTGAAACAGGTTGGTGATGAAATGTACTCGAATGTATGCTTGATGCGAGAAAAGTCCTAATTTAGGCAATCCTAATCGGATAATTTTAGCAAACTTTTAATGATGTTTAGGGCCGGGAGAGACTATTTACTATTTGAAATATCATTATTGTAAAATAATTTTGTCCATTTTTCTCAATTTTCCTTAGTTTTTGATATCTTTATATCACAAAGATAATAATGTATTTTTTTTAATTTATACCTTCAATAAGTCTATTATCTTTTATATTAAAAAAACGCAGACTATCTTGCTTGATTTAACAAAAACACCATTTTTTTTATTATTGAGATTTAGAAAACATGTATCAAATAAAAATAAAATTTAAGATAGCTTCCTAAATTTTTATTATAAAATTAGAAGATTAACTAATTAATAAAAATCTAAAATGCATAGGTTTAGCAATTCACAGTGAAATGTCATTTCACTTTCATAATGTTTTATTATTCATTATCATATTGATAAAAGATAAAGAAATTCTTTTGCATTTCTAAAGCACATTACTCTTAAAATCAAAGTTTTTAAAATTAGTCTCTTTCAGTTTTTTAAGCAAAATAAAATAATCTAATTATCTTTAAAAGTAAAATTTCTTCGACTGATGTTTAGTGGTGTTTTTATATTTTCAACCTGGGTTTTTGGTTACAAACGAGTTGATATGAGGGAAAATTAATAATTTAATAAATATAAATATTATTTTTAAAAAAATGGTTGCATACATCAACATGTGGGTTTTGGCCATGCTATTTAAGCAACGCATGAAGAGTCTTTCAGTGGCTAAATGACGGCTTCTGAGATGACGTTCAAATCGTCTTAACGGCCCCTCCATCCTCGGGCAACAAGTGTGTCCAAGGACCACTAGTTTGGTGTCGACAATCTTTTATCTATTTTTTCCTTCTATTTTCTTTCTCCTCTATAATTTCCATACCTGACCCTCTAAGTTTTCAAAGCATCCTTTTAGTTTGTTTTTTCTTCATATTTGGTCCGTGTTTTTTTTCTTTTTTAATTTCATCATCCTTTAATTTTTTTTATCTGTTAGATTTGCTTTTTGTTCTTTTAATTGTAAATTATTTTATTTCATATTATTTTAAAATTAAATTTTTTTTATGATTTCATCCTTGAATTTTTTTTCTATTATATTTGATACTCATTCTTTTGATTGTCATTTTTTTTTACTTTAATAAATTTTTTAAATTGTTTTTTTTTCCAGTTTCATTCGCTAACATTAAATTGGCTGGGAAATGAGCTTCTTCAATGATCTTAGATACAGAATTTCACAGGTTGTGAGTTTACGAGATTAACCCAAATTTAGAAGATTCGTTTGGATTTGCTTGATTTTTTTTTCTTTTATTAAGAATGTATTTTTTCAATTTTATCTTTCAACATTTATTTAATTGAAGATTGGGCTCTATTATTTTTATTATTTGCTTTCTATAGAATTTTTTTACTAATTTTAAAAATGACCTGAGTTATCTCAAGTCTTTTTATTTGCCATTTTTTTTAAAGAAATTTTTTTTGAATTAAATCAAATTAATTTATTAAATATAAGTATGAGATACTCACTTCATGATATTTTATTTAGTTTGCTTTCCGGATCGTTGCTCCAATGATGCGTACAACTTCTTTCGATGTCATCATGTAGCCTTTTGAATTGGTGTTAGAACCATCTTGGCGAGCTCTTTTTGGTGGTGGGGCGGTGTACACAGCGGAGGGACAATGCGTTCTTACTGGACTTTTCTTTCTTTTTCTCTCGAGTATGATATTAACACCTTATTTTTTATAGTTAATTATTATCTTTTTTAATTTTATTATTTAATTAATTGAACCTATTAAACTCAACCAAATTAATGATCCGAGTCTCCGATTTTTTTGCTTCTTTGAAAATCCTAACATTACCTGAATATTTTTTTTTATTTTAGAAGAAATTTAACCTAATTTGCAGCCTAGTGCATAACATCTTTCTAGTTATTTACTGCTATTGAAATCAACAATTGAAAACAAACAAAAAATTGTACAGTATGTTCTGCTACCGTTTTCTCATTTTTATGAGTACCTTTTGGCTTATCAAATAAACAAAAAACCTCTCACTCTCTCTGTTTTTATTTTTATTATTTTGATGAATTTCTCATTCACAATGAAACTCGAATTAATTATTAATGATTAGTAAAATGTTAAAAACAAATCCTTGCAAAAGAAAATGAAGAGAAAAAATAGCATTTTATAAAGTAAAAATTACCTTATCATCTTTATATTTTATTCTATTCTACATTTTACCTTTATTGTTTTTAAAATTACAAAAAGCATGTCAAACAAAAATTTTAAATTAATTGAAATGATGAAAATAACCCCATATATATTATATCGAAACTTGCCTTTTCCAATTCCAAACAAGTTTAGCATCTGCAGTCACTGCATAGATAATCCTCAACAAGACACCAACTGCCCTCAAATAAGCAAGTTCTTGTCTGAAAACCATGGTCAGGTCACAAGAAACAATAAAGATTGTTGTTTTGGTTTCTGAATTCCATTTATTGCTACAATTTACAATTTCTACAATTTATTGCTGTTTTGGTTTCTAGATTCCATTTATTGTCATGCATCGAAAGGACAATTAAATGCCTTGATTTGGAAGACCTGGGGGAAGATGGTATACAAAACGAATGTAGCAACGACACAGAGAAAACCTAGACTGAAGTGGCACCAGGTACTTCATTCCTCTTTCCAGTCCACGCCACCCTTCGTTTCCCATCACAGACACACACACCACTTCTGTATAAATACGTTGTGTTTTGATGGAGTTGCTAAATAGATTACTGGTTGCTAGACCTCAAGTAGAGGGAATGGTGAATTATAAAGAATAGAATTGATGGGTGTATGCGGAAGACTGTTCGACTTTTTTTTTTTTTTTTTTTTGCAGGAATAAAATCATTTGTTAATTGGAAAAATTTCAGTGCAAAATTATCTACACATTTTGTTGTGATATTTTATGGTGTATTTAGATTACTCGTAACAAATTCATTTTTGATGTTGCTGATCTTATTGGGATAAAGTTTATGATTTAATTTTTTATTGTTTAATTTAATAGCTTTAAGTTAAATTTCAGAATTTTACTTATATAGATATTGATCTAACTAGATGTTCAAATTGTGTGATAAGGTAATTTAATGCTCATTATTAATATTTTTTTTGTTGTTCCTTTGTTTTTTTTACTATAATCTTTTTTTAGTCAATTTGTTATTTTCTTAATAATACTAATTAAATCTTATTAATATTTTCCTTCAGTTACCATAAAAAAAATAAAATAGAAAATAGAATTGACCTGACCACGAAGGAAAAGCCTTATGTATGTGAGAGGTGCACGAACAAACAATGAGAGAAACCCAATTCTCTGAAACTCGAAACTGCAGCTGCGGAACAGTACATAAGGATGTTTCTCATGCCCGAACCATGACCCAACGAGACTCCAAACCTGGACCATAGCAACCCGTTTGAAATAATTTGTCATCGATCATCAAAATAATGATTGAGAATTTTTTATTTTTTTATTAATGTGGATGTCCGGATCAGTTTATGTGTACCTTAACTAATTTCAGGTACCCTGAAATTAACAACCATGTAAGTTTTCAGTGACCCTAACAGAACTCGAACTCTTAATCATTAGAAAGCAAATCTAAAAACTGATCAATTGAGTTTTTCCTTGGAGTTTTGAGAACTATTATCTCTTGGTCTCTTTCCACACACTTGATGATCCAAAATTCTAAATCGGTGATCATCTTCTGGTTGATTTTCTTCATTATCAATGATGTGGTTTCTTGTTAATTCAATTGGAATTGAACTTGATTGAAATAAAAATTGGGTTTTTCTTTAAAGATTTTTTGTTATAAGTTTTGATTTTTTTTTTTGTTGTTGTTTTCTTGTAAAGTGTCATAAATTTATAAAATTTTAATTATTTTTTATATAATTTTTAAAATAACAAAAAAAAGTATAAAATAAAATACACAACGAAGTGATTTCCCTAATAAAAAACCTAGTGAGACTTTTAAGAATGCCCACCCAACGTCCATGCATTTCTAGCCAAGCCTTGAATAAAGCTTGGACGGCAAAATGTTATAAATGTATCCGCATTTAAAACGTTCTAGTTTACAAACGTAGATCCTTACAGCGAAGGGCTGACTTCTCCAATTCTCCCGTACTTTTCAAATTAAATCGGCGTCCAATGGTTGCAAGCTTAAAGCCGCAATATCATAATTAGAAAAGAAATTTATCGAGAAATAAAACACTGGAAAATTAGGCATTAATTAGTTTCCGTAAGAGAATGGAAAGAAAACTTAGGAGTTTTTTTTTTTTCTAACATGAAAACTGGGGACTTCTTGGACACTCGACAATGTGATCATAAGCTGCATCTAATTGACAAACACCTTAAAAACGACAGATGCTAACGTGGCTCAGCACAATTGAATTTGATTTTTTTCTCAATTAATTGTCTCAAATCAAACCCCATTTTGTAAGGTGAAAGGTTGTCTAGAACGGTTTTTAAAACAATAAAAGTTGTTTTTTAAAATAATTTTTATTTAAAAATATTTTTAAAAAGTACATATTTTTTTTAAAAAATTATTTTTAATTTCAATAAGCTAGATAAAACAACTCATAAACATTAATTGTTTTTTTTTTTTAAAAAAAAGCACTGCCTGACCAAAAGCTACCACCACCCCCATGAATTGCGTTGGCAGGTCGTCGATCTAGATCTGGAAGAAGAAAATCTGGATAACACGTTCACCTTTTGAAAAGTAATCTGTTTTGTAGGGGTAAAATAGTCAAACGCTGATGTCCCCTTCCGTAATTCTATCTCATGCGAATATCTCCTCCGAATTTGAGACGCCTCAGATGTTTCAGACCTCTAATTTGAAGGCCTGAAATTACAACCTGTAAACTAGAGTCAGATATGGATTTGCATCAATAAAGATTGCTATTGCCTATAGCTAGTATCATAAAAATTAATTAGAATTTTTTTTATTAAAGCTATTTTTTATTAATTATTTTAAAAATAAAAAAGATGAGAAAAAAATATTAAAAGGTTTTTTTGACTTTTTATATTTATTTATGCTAGATTGTTTTCATTTTTTCAAGCTATTTTTTTATTTTATTTTAAGAAATCAAAGAAAAGTCTTTGGAAAAAACAAAATCTTGAACACAAAAAATTTAAATTTCATTAAAATATTAAATTGAAAAATCATATCTCAAAAAATATGTAAATAACTTGCTAAATTTAATACGAAGGAGTGATGAACCAAGATTTTATCAATATATTATCAAAAAATACTGGATTAAAAAACATTTGGGTATAATTTTGCCGAATCCTCGGGTGCGTTGGGCTAGCACATGATAACACCAAACACATCCCAGTAGAGGCGCACTGGTTCTGGCCAAAGCCATATCCCATCACAATCGAGTGGGATTGACAATGTGCCAAGCCATAAACCATTTTTACATATCAAATCTAAGAGATAATTGAGCCTAAACACCGATAATTTTATAGATTTTTATATAAAATTTTAGAGAATTTATTTAACAATAAATAAGCTTAATTAAAAAGTCTACACTCTGTCAACACCATTAGATTTATTAAAGTCTTTCATGACCCGCCATGTCTCCATTTTTTTACTAGATAAAATAAGTGAAATACAGCTTATAATACAACTTGAAATATTACAAATGTTAAATTACATTTCAGTCTCTCATCTTTATAAAAGAACAAGACTCATGAGTTATAAATACATCATGAGACCTTCAGAACAAAAACTCACAATCTTATTTCTCTACTATATATATATATATTCAGAGCATATCTCTTTAGAAATATTATTATATTCACTCTCTCTAAAAAGATACTTATTTAAGTATTAAAAAGTCCTCATCTCCAGTAAAAGAGATATTTTGCAGACACTAGCCACAAACCATATTGACTTACCAAATATAAAGTATAAGCTATCAACTATTTTAGTTAAAAAAAATGAATAAAATTATTTAAATCAATTAATTAGTCAATTATCTAACTTGAAAGTTGAATTTTTTAGACTTCAACCAGGAGTTATAAAATATTTTGTGATTATGTAAAATGGATATTGCATAGGCTATTTTAAAGTATCGGCATATTAGAGGCAACTTTTAATTAAAATAGAAGGATATAATATTTTTTTCTTCCTATTAATTTCGATTTACTATCCAGTTACCCACACGGTATCATGGTTCTTTGTAATTAATTTTGTATATATATTTGAATGTATAATATCAGTTTTAAATGCCTAGTAGATTCTTTATTTAGAAAAATACATTATTTGTGATTTATTTCACAATCATTTTACTTACAGTCAAAGTCGGAGGGGTCATAAATACAAATTAAACAATACTTTCACAATGTGTAGGAGGGCATTCTAATTTTGATAATTTAATTATTTATAAATAAATAAATTTTCATCCATATTAGGATTCTATACAATGATTTTATAGAAACAATATTATGCTAATCGATATAATTATTTTTATTCATATTATTCTTATTATATTTAATCAAGAACATAAAAGATAAAAATATTAGTGAATGATGGATGCTTATTGATCCAAATTTTTAAAATTATATTCTAAAATATAAATAATCTAATTTGTTTTCTGATTAGCTTAAAAAAGTTTGTATTACACTTGTTCAATCAAAATATGCTTTTTCATCCATGGATGTTGATTGAAATAAACTAAGAATTGTTTTTGGTATTACAGGAAATTAAAAGTACAAAAAAGTAAAAAAAAATCATGGATTTGTGTATATAATTACTTAATACTACTAAAAAGCTTGAAAAGTATCGTGTAGCTTCACTGTTCACATATGACATTAAAGCTCCTTTCTTTCTTTTTTAATAATTCAGCTTTTTGTTATGACAATTATAATTATCTGAATTGTTTTTTATCAGTTAAATTAACTAGATTATATCGGAGTAATTCTTACATGATTTAATTTTAAGTTATGGTGAGATAATAAGTTAAGCTGAGAAGATTTTTAGTTAATTTTATTTTGTTTTTCAATTTAATTCTTATATTTTTTTTATTGATTGATGGGGTTGTCTCTAGACTGATCAAATTAACTAGGTTATGTCAGAACAACTCTCATATGATCTAATTTTAAACTTGGACTAGACAATAAGTGAGTTGAGAGGTTTTTTCCTGTTAATTTCATCATTGTTTTTCAATTTAATCTCTATATTTTTTTAGCCAAGTTATTTTTAGACTATTCAGCTGACTGCGTAATATCGAGTCAATTTTCATGTGATTTTATTTTAAACTCGAGTTAGATAAAAAACTGAATTAAAAAATTCAAGGTTGATCACTAGATCAAGTTTATTAATAATATCAAATACTTCTCTATCATCTATATATTTTTTTTATTATATTAAAAAATTTATCTCACCTTCATTATAACATCCCGTAAATTAGTAATTATATCTATTCCCCCATCTGACCTTCTCATGAAATCTGTCGTCCCAGGTTCTCAAGTAAAGAAAACGATTAAACATGACTCTTGTATATTCCATAATCTCAACGCATATATTCATCTTAAGAAAATATTACAAAATTGTATTAAATGATTTAATCATTTTATTAACAAAGTATTTAATTGAAAAATATTAAAAGTATAAACCACAAATAATTCAATTATTATATTATTATAATCCTTTAAATAATTTAAAGGGCTTTGATAAGAGTTGATATAGCATGGAAATAATTTCATTATCATTTTTCTAGCTTTTCTTACACAAAAAAAAAACCAACACACCTCTTAAATTAAAACTTGATCTAAAGTTTTTTATTCATTTTTTTTATTTCTCTCTATTCAAAGCTTCATTAACGTCTTATTTGTCTTTTATTTTTTATACTACCATATCATATGATATAAGATAAGACTCGTCCCATTTTATATTTCTTACATATAGTATAAAAATATGATTAGCAAATAACGGGTTTTTTGCACAGATGACATGTCCAAGTGTTAAAATAACAATTTAATTTCACTATTAAATTTTTCTGTGAATTGTTATTAATTATTTTAATATTATATATATACGACTTACATTATATGTGCTAATGATTTTACATGGACTGTTAATCGGGATACAAACAAATTTAAGCAATGTTTTTTTTTTTCCTCTAAATCAAAACTTGAAACAGGCAGCTTGCAAGCGCAGAATGTTCAAGACATTAACAAATGTTCTCACACTTGACATTACTAATAAACTATGATTCCAAGGTGCTGGCAGTCTAGCATACCAGTGGCAGGAAAACACAAAATTAAACAAACAAAGTAGAACAAATATTAATAGCACGCAGTGCTTTCCTAGCACTCTCTTTAACACATTTTAAGAAATACTCTTGTATTAAAATTAAAGAAGGGAAGATAAAGAAGGAGAGCTACATGTTGCAATCATTGACAAAAAAGAAACTGTTCTTTCGAGTATATTAACCTTGCCACTGGCCCTAAGGACTCTTCGGCAATGTCAATGGCTTCCATAATAAAGCAATGGTACAACATAACTATATAAAAAAAAAAAACAAACAAAGATCTGGTAGAATACTAGTAGTAAGCTAACAAAGTAACAACTCATTTGTCACGCGTTTCATGATCTTTCCGCATTGAATTTCCATCAAAAGCACACAAATGAGTTTCCAGAACGGAAGAGAAAAAAACATAGAAACAAAGAAAAAGAATCAAACAAGAAATCTGATTCAAGGCGACCCATTTTCAGATCTGTCAAAGTGAAGAAGTTGGCCATTACACTTGGGGCAAACTTCCACCTGTTTTGGGACCATGAAATACATGAAGCAGCTCTTGCAACCAGCCACAACCAAGACATGGTCTTCTTTCTGTAGCCTATTATGATAATGCTCTCTCGAGGAAGAAGGAGATGATTCTGATGATGACTCCTCGCTATCATATGAGCTGTCATCTTCTGAGTAGAAATCTCCATTGTATTCTTGTGTGATCCTTGGATCTTCTCTTGCTTTCATTCCATTCCTCCAGTTTATGTAGTATACCTCCCCTGTCTGCATTTACACCCAGAAAAAAAAAAGTAATTTATGAAAAAGCAAAAAAAATAAAGAAAGAGTAACGCCATAAACAAAGATACGATTCATGATCAGAATATAATTTATGAAAGAAGAAAAAGCAACAAGCAATGACCATCATAATTTAGCTATTGAATTAATGGCCATCATAAAGAAAATGTTTTTCTGCTGCCTATACATCCAGTGACATGAACTAGTAAAAGCAGAAAAGTATACTATGCCGTATTTCCATTTTTTTATTCTCGACCATCTTCATCAAAATGTACCTACCCAATACCAAACCCTGAAAGCACTTTCCTTTCTTATGTTAACAAAATTGAACATTCATTATTAAAGGAACAAATTTTATCTAGACATGATTTCTCTTTTTATTTCACTCTAGAAATGCAAACCAAATCTTGGGATAGATTCAAAGGGGGCAAAACCAAAACTAATTGAGAAAGTATTATTCTCTTTTTAGGGTTCTTTCTAGGGGGCAAAAAAAAGGAAAAGGAAACCCTATTTTTTAATCTTATATATGTGGGAGGAGGTGAGAGCAGAAAGAAAGCATTAAATACAAATCAGTAAATGAAAGACAGTGAAGAATAAAAAGACACCATATATATAACAAAACAAAAAGGAAACCAAAAAACAAGATCTCCATTTATTGTAACTGTAATCGATAGAAAGTGACTTCAAATCTAAAAGGGTCTGTTTACCTTCAAATCTAAACACTGTTCCCAATGGTAAGGAAGAGAGAGATGTGACTTAAGCTCCAAGGAGGTATCAGAATTTTGTTGTAAATGATTCTGTGAATCTAACTCATCTGAACTCGATGACCTCTCTTCTCTCCCACCACCCAAAATACCACTACTTTGATGATGGTGGTGGTGATTTAGAGAACAGTTTTGAAGAGACCTCTCCAAAGATGCTGTGATTGCTGCCATGTTTGGAGCTGTCATTCCTTACCTTTGTTTCTTCAACAACTAAGAATCAAGGTGTGAATATGTATTTAAAGAAGATTAAACAAGAAATAGGGAGAGAGAAGGGTCTATAAGATAGAAAGGGAAAGAGAACAGGAGATAAAAGGATTAGGGGTTGAGATTTTGAAGGGAATATTTGTATAGTAGTAATAATAATACGAAGAGGAGAGAACTTTTGGGAGAAGGGGAGAGACTACATTAGAGGTGTACAAACGTTGGACTACAATTCTACATATACTGGCTGTAACTGCGCGTGGGAATCTTGCACAAAACCCTGGGTGGGACCAGAGGTGTCAGCACCAGGGAACCACTGGGGATGCATTTTGTCTCACATCACCTTATCGGGATTCAACATCACACACGCAGAGGATGGAGCGTGGTACACGCCCATCCATACTATCAATTGATGGTGAGTTAATGTCGGGTCATGATCATGATTATTAAGAAAAAGAAAAAAGGGGTTCGTGTTAGCTTCAAATTCTTGAAAAAGAGGGTTTTTTTATTCTTTTCCTGAGAGAAGCGATCCGGTAAAAACGCGATTGCCGAAGAGAATGCCGGAAGTTTGTTTGACAGTTTGTGAGGAGTTCTATAAAAGCTGGTGACTATTTTTTTTTATTTTATCTTTTATTAGCGGGACATTCCCTGGTCAGCTATCCACCCAACTTGCCTTATTTTACAATAAATGAACACAAGGGACAATCCTGCGCCATTATGTCTTCATAGTCGTAGGTTTAAGCATTTTATTTTCTTGGGGTTATTTTTAACTTGCCCATGGTCTTATGTTGCTAGATCATTTGAGGAATTAATGGTTCACTATGCATTTGAATTTGTGCTTAAACACTCAAGCCAGCTCAGATCTGTTGTCTTATCGTGTGAGATTAAGGGATATCGTTGAGGAAACTCAATAATCCAAATGTTAGAATATTGTTTCTGGAGGTCTGAGACAACCTTTTGCTAATTTATAATAATTAAATCTTGGAAGACGTCCTTTCGGTCGGCATTTTCTTCACACCAGGAGTATGAATTTATGAGGGGAGGTTCACCATCAGTTTATGAGGAGCATGCATCTTCTAATACTGTACTCATTCGCAAAGTCAACTAAAATTAAAAAACACTCAAAAGTCAACGTTTTTGGATACATAACCTTGCATATTTACCGAAAGAATAGCACTGAAAAATAAGAGAAGCCTTTTCTACTTGCCGTACCGTGGCAGAGACTCACCAAATTGAATAGGAAAACTTGAGATTGCAATGTCGAGCTATTTGGCGTTTAACTAATATTTAAGTGTATGTAATTGATAAACTAAAACTATTAGTCCACACCAACCCCAAAGAATAGTACTGAGAAAAACACTAATGCCAAAACAATTCGAAGATTAGATCAGCTGCTTGAGTAACGGAGAAATTTCTTTCTTTCTTCTGTGTGTGGCTGCCCATCGTTCTCGTTCGAACTGCTTTCCATTGAAAAGCTACTTTGTGTGCTTTTTGCATGTTATTATGGTCGGCAAATGATTTACGAATTGCCCTTTTCTTCTGTTTTCTTTTACGAATAATTCACTTCAGGAGAGATTGCTTATAGAACTCCCTTTTGCTCATCAGAATGGACTCGGGATTTGGGATATATACATTATAAAGACGCAGAGCTTTCTCCCTTCATATAAACTCTCATATATAGAAATCATCGGATGAGGAAATAGATCGAAACATAGCTAATTAATAGTATATTAAAGTAATATAGCTTTAGAAGATGGACATGTTATGAGAACCCCGCTAATTATATATTTTCCGATTGTTTTTTTTTTTTTTGTACCTTCTAGGATCTATGAGATTTAACACATAATGTTATCGCCTAGCATAATTTTAAGATGATATATAATTCACTAGGTAAATCCAATCATTTTACCATTCTAAACTATGCAATAACCAATTGTATAAGAATATACCATCTTAATTATTTAACCATTTTAGGAAACAAAATCATTTTTCTCTCATCTTAGAAAAAATCATTTATTTATTTTAAATATTGATGATAAATATTGCTAAATTGAATGGTAGATTATCATAAAATTGATTGATTCACGGTCGAGAACGGTAAATGAAGTTACCTAATAATTTCTCCCTTTTTTTTTTGTCAAATGTGCAGTTGGATTTCAACCCTAATACAACAAGTCAATAGCGTGTGAATGCGTAAAAAGCCCAAAACATATTTATTATATTCTCCACAAGATTATCGCGTTTGAAAAACAAAAAAACAATAAATTTCGAATAAACTTGCAAAAGCAGGTGTTTGCTTTGGCTTAAAGAAGTGCCTTCTGATTTTTAGCACCGAATTAAAAGAGAGGTGTGCATATATATAATTAAGAAACCTCACAGATTAAATTGACCAAAAAAGATAATTGTTGTCATGATTAATTGCATGTAGAAAAATCCTGACAATAATTTTTTTTGGTTTGTTTTTTATTTATTTATGTTTTGGTTCTTTGGTAATAAGGGTATGATCGAGGACCACACAACCCAGTTCACTGGACACCATACCTTAAAAGAATCTCGAGTGCTGATGGTATGTTGTAATATGCCAAACCCCCTTTTGTTTATTGAAGCGTGAACTTTTAAATCTGAAGGATAGAGACTAGAAACTTGAAAGTGAAGGTCCTTAAATTTTTATTCTGCAATGATCTTGATCACAAATTCAAGAGCAAGGAACAGTATAAGTAATGGACAAGGAGAAACAGACGACCATACAAATAAGAGTCGGCAGGCCGAATGTATTGGGGCAGCCACCTCTCTGTTTAAAGTTTAAAAAAAGAAGAAGAAGAAGATTTATAAGCACTTATATTATCTATTATACATGTTATATTTTCACAGCAAAGAATATTGTAAAGTTATATACGTACACTTAGAACTTCACGAGATGGGGTAATCGGGACCCTCTCCTTTGGAATACTACTACAGGCCACAATATGGATCGGTTTTTTTTTCTGCTGTGGAATCTATTCTGAACTCTTGTCAGTCTTGACACCATTCCCTTTCCCACTTTCTTTCACTGTGTGTGTGTGTGTTTGTGTGCAGTCTGCACTAATATTCCCTTCTGGTTCTGGCTTCCCCAGCTGGAGTCCTCGGGATATATCACTGTCTGGTGTATTATTTGAGAAATGTGTGTCACCCATCATACCAAACCTCAAATTTTACTTCTTTAATGTAAAGTTTGATATATATAGCACGGTTTAATTCATTTAAAACAACGGTTTATTTTAACAATGTTGACTGGTGCTAACTACTGTATGTTGGAGTTGGTGTTTCGAGTTTCCCTATTCATTCTCTGCACGTTACGAGATGAGGTTTAGCATTGCGCATGAAGGGAACATCCCTTAGTGGCCTCAGTGTGCTCCTTGCTATCTCTGCCATTGCATTAAAAAAAATTAATGCCCGTGGCTCCACAGCTTCTTGCATAATATTTGAGTTCTGCAAATTAACTACATATGATGGCATAGATATTTCTATTTTTTGCTTTAATTACTAATTGCTTATATAAATAATGTACGAATTCACAAGGTTTGTCGCATGCCTCCTCCCTTTACGATGGCTATGTGGTCGAACAGCGGGGAATGTTTTCTGGGCCCTTGTTTTCACTCATTAACTGGCGCAAATCAATTTTGTTAAAATCCCTTCACCGTTCCATAGAGAGAAAACGAGTATATATGGAAATGGGAAAATAATCTGAGCATGTGTAATTAAAAATGAGTGCTACTTAAGGTGTCTTGTATGTTCTTATATTCTTGATATATCTAAATATATTTCTAAAATAATTTATATTTAAATATGATACTAGAAAAAAAAAGTATATCAAAATATATATACCCCTTATCATTGATAAAAAAAAAAAACTCGTGTAATTTTTTTTAAGGTTTTGATGCTTCTCAACTCTACATACTAAAATTTAATGGCGTATTTCTGTAAGTAAAAGTAACAGCTTGTATAAAAAGAGTTCATTAAACTCTTAATTAATTTATAACTTTGTTGTTATTTAATACGGAAGTTAATTTATTTTATCAAAAGTTAAAGTTCTTAAAAAATTGAATCCTAAATTAAAAAAGATGTAGTAAAACATGATTTTAATATTCCCCCACTTGATCAATATATTTAACACAATGTCGTCTTAACTTATTCTTATTTTTTATCTTTCTTTAAAAACAAATGCATGAATTTTGATAATAAGTCCTCTAATAACGAATATTATATTTAATGTATTATAATGCATGTAATTTTTAAAGTATTATTTTTTATGTGGCAATCTCACTTAACAAATAAACCTTATGTTTATTCTTTTTCCTATACATACGAGTTTTCTCAAATAAATAAAGGTGTGTATAAATATGAGAAAACATCATAATAAATATAATCTTTTTAAAAATAATATACTTCATACAACTAAAATCACATGATGAACTAAGTCTCATTTTCATTATATGATTCTTGAATTTAAATGGTGGCACGCCCTTATTTAAAGGATTTGTGATCATCAATTCAGTATAAATATGCTTAATGATCACTTTTTTTTTCTTAATCTTTTTTTTATGGCTAAATACTTGATGTTGATATGTTTATTTTAATTGCTATTTTTATTATTCTTGGCCTTAAAAGCAGCGACAAAATTATCGTTGTATATTTCAATGGCCTAGAAATAGAATTCATTATTCTAAGCTCAGATATGAAACTTTTTAACCATACACATAGCATCCTCAAAATAAAAAGCAAACTTAATTTTTATAGTGGAAGTAGTAGTCAAATGTATTTTTCACTTAAAAATAAATTAAAATAATATTTTTAATATCA
>Ga0325414_1003203_pt1 | contig 16951 bp, 10 predicted proteins | sample PopdelMetagenome_8_FD_206183 | JGI IMG/M metagenome (GOLD analysis project Ga0325414, IMG submission 206183) | Populus deltoides microbial communities from Bellville, Georgia, United States - Leaf-PdKOR-R3 | ecosystem: Host-associated > Plants > Phyllosphere > Phylloplane/Leaf | place: USA... | reverse complement strand
AGTCCACCTTAGCCCATGTATCTTTAAGAAGTCCATTGAAAGCTTCTTTGAACTTCTTAGCCCTAAGCCTAGTAACTGGACCAACTGGAACCTCCAATGGATCCTTTGATGGTTGGATCGCATCATTCAGTTAATGGCATTCGAATGGATGACCGGGACAAATGATTGATTAACTTTGGCTAATGGCATTCGAATGGATGGCCGGGACAAATGATTGATTAGCTTCGACTAATGGCATCTGAAGGGATGACCGAGACAAATGATTAATTAGCTTCGGCTAATGGCATCCAAATAGATGACCATAATAAATGATTGATTAGCTTTGGCTAATGACATTCTAAGAGGGTGGCCGGGATTAATAAATGATTAGCTTCAGCTAATAGCATCCTAAACGGATGACCGAGATGAATAAATGATTAGCTTCGGCTAATGGCACCCTAAGTGGATGACCAGGATGAGTAAATGATTAGCTTCAGCTAATGGTACTTTAAATGGATGACCAAGATGAATAAATGACTAGCTTCAGCTAATAGCATCCTAAGTGGATGACCGGGATGAATAAACAATTGGCTTCGGCTAATGGCATCCTAAGAGGATAGCCGAATTTGAGAGTTAGGAGTTAATTTCAAGAATTGATGCGTTCATGTATACTATGTTTTGTATATACTAAGTATATGAAAGAACTGTGATTGTTATGTTTTAAACAGAGAATAACGTTAGTTAGGCTAACGGTATTCGAGATGAATGATCATGTTTGAGTATTGTAATTAGCCTTGGTAATTGATGAATTATTAATGGTGTTATTTTCATAAGTAAGGAGAAATGATAGATATACGCTCTTTTGGTCCATGAATGAAATGTTACGCTAATATTATTTTATTATGTTTCTTTAAATTACCTATAATGCTTTAAATTATCTTGTGTTGTAATAGGGACATCATACCAACATGGTGTGTAAGGAAATCCGTTTCGCAGATCACATTTTGAAAAGAACTATATATTCACATGTTATGAGTGATATGAGTTCTATATGAACGGATGTGTTAATCACTAAATTAGTCGTCCGATCCCTTTTGTAAAGACTAGTAATGAAAATTGAAATGGAACACGGATGTGAATGTGCGAACAAGTTGATATGATGTGTATGAATATACATATGAGGTATTCATCAAATGAGGATGTCGTGTTATGAAATTACATGAGGTCAGGATAACTAAAGTACTAGTTGTATAACTTGTTGTTCGACACTCTTGTATGATCTCGTAATGTTAACGAGACTAGAACAAGAATGTGAATTTATGAGTATGTCAATACGATGTAATGTAAACCTATGAGTATGGAAATATAATATTATGAGCACGTGTATTGAGAATCCGTTTTATGGGAATGTTGATTTACATTATCCTATATAGATTGTGCCTTCAAAATAAACAAAATGCAATGATAAATCTAAAAAATGATGTGGTGAAAAACATCCAGAAACCGGATGATAAAAAAAAATTCCATCAATTTTGGCCTTGAAAAAGCTAGGGCATTACAGTTTCAATAATGGAAAGGGAACATTTGCACAATCTCCCATGGAAGCATTGTCAGTCCACATCCCTCACACATCTCAAAACTTAAGGGTGGACTCAGTAACTCAGCAACATTTTGTCCATTTTCCTTCCATTCAGCCAACTCAAACTCAAGTCACCATAGATCCAACAACAAAAATACCTTCTGATGATAGGTTTATTGGTCTCATGGACCATGATAAATGGATTGCTCTATAAGAGAGATGAAGAGCAGTTGAAAGGAATAATCCGACTAACCCTATTTTAGCAGCTGAAGTTTGTTTAGTTCTAAAAAAATTATGGTGCCAAAGGAGTTCAGAGTGTCGGACTTCATCAAATACACTAGGCTAGAATGCCCGAGCACTTATCTCTGGTTTACTACAACAAGATGACTGAAGTGATCCATAATGATAAAATGCTAATCTATTTCTTTTAGGATAGTCTCACAAGGTCTATATTGAGTTGGTATATGAGACCGAATAATATTAAGATTAATATGTGGAAGGATTTGACAAACATTTTCTTAACGTAGTTAAATTCAATCTGGTAACTACTCCTAACGGAACCAACCTGATGGTTGTGGAGAAAGGAAACCAAGAGTCTAGGAGAACATATGCACAAAGATTGTGAGATAAGACAACACATGTCCAACCTCCACTAATAAAGACAAAAATGGTGATGTTGTGGTGTGGCTTCTACACATCAAGCTCATTCTGTCTTGTCTCCCCCAGATCTCAAGTATTCAATCCCCAAAACCCTCGCTGGTGGGTCTTTTGTTGAGGATGCCTGTGCTGGATCTAGGGCTGAGTGTGTTTCCCTAAATTTTAAGACATCTCCATCTCCTGAAACCCTAGCTCCCTATACTAGGGACGCGATTGCGGGTTATGGCATTGTGTGTGTGACTCCCTCCATGGTGAGGGATCTGGTGGAAGATCTGTTCCCTTTCATGGGACTGAACATTTGGTTGGTGCTCGAGGGCAGATTCTCTTGATCATCTCTAATGGGGTCCTTCTCTCCCCTGTTGCTTCAACTGTTGGTGCTAATGGATGTATTCCTTACTCAGGTAACTTTGAACCTGTTGTAAGGCTATGGCGAGTTTTATTCTATGAACCTAGAAATGGTAGGGCATCCCCTACTACTTCTCCTCTGTAACATTTTTTGATGTTTTATCAGAGGGTATATACCCTCTGAAACCACATGAGATGGTCCACCTCATGATCTTGGTGTGTTGGTTCCTGTGTCCAAATGTTCTTGAAGGCTCTGTTCTCAGGATGGCTATACTGTTTTCTACTACTATTTGTAGTGTTGGTTTGCTAGAATTGGGTTTCATTCTCTAGCAATCTGCCTCGATTTGATGGCTTTCTTAGATGTATGTTGTCTTGCCTCTGTTGTTGCTGCCAATTTAACTTGTTTGTTGGTTTGCTAGAGCTGATGGTCTGGTTACTTGTTTTGCCATCTGTTGTTGGTTTCTATTATTTTCTTTTGTTGAAGTGCTTGTTGTGGAGCAGTGGTTGTCATGCCTCTGCTTAGTCTTCCAACCTTATGAACAGTTACCCTGTTTGCATTTGCTGTCAATGATGTTTGTCTACTAGAGCTAAAAGGCATGCTTAGTTGGTCTGCTATTTTCAGTGGTGTGAATCCTTATGTTAGGATGTTGTTTAGCCACTGGGGTTGGTTTTTTCGTCCTGTTGTTCCTGCTAATTGACTTTAAAAAAGTCTGTTTTCCTGTCGTCTCTGTATAGGCTACTTATTGATGGGGTTTGCTAGAGCTGATGGTCTGGTTGCTTGTTTTGCCATCTGTTGTTGGTTTATGTTAGTTGTCTTCTATTGAAGTGCTTGTTGTGGAGCAGTGGTTGTCATGCCTCTGCTTAGTCTTCCAACCTCATGAACTGTTACCCTGCTTGCATTTGTTGTCAATGATGTTTGTCTACTAGAGCTAAAGGGCATGCTTAGTTGGTCTGTTGTCTTTCAGTGTTGTGAATCCTTATGTTGGGATGTTGTTTAGCCACTGGGATTGGTTTCTTCATCCTGTTGTTCCTGCTAATTGACTTTGGAGAAGTCTGTTTTGCCTATCATCTCTGTATAGGCTACTTATTGATGGGCTTCTAGTCATCAAGTAAACTTCAAGAGTTGTTGGTTTGGCTGGTTTGTTTGATTTAACTAATCTGCTCCACGTCAAAACTAGTTAGTTGTTTGCTTGATTTGCTTTGGACATTGGTTGCTGCATTATGCAACTTGGTTTTGCTACTGATGTTGTCTGATGGGGCTGGTTCTCTAAAGTCGGCCTTGCTTTATGATCTGCTGTTTGTTTGCTGCTTTGCAAAATCGGTTGCGCTACTTCACCTTATTGCTAGAGTAGTCGTTAGCACCTTGGTGCTGCTTAGTTTGCTACTCCATCTTATGTTGGAGTGGTTTTATTTCGGCTGTTCTTCACCGTGTTCTCGTAGAGGCTGTATTTGGGTTATTGTTCTGATTATGTTTCCCTCTAGGTAGCTGCAATGGATCCCAACATTTGTTTGGGCTACTGCTGTAGTGTTCTCTGTCGCTAATTCTGTTGTGATGTTGTTTAGTTATTGGAGGGAAGTCGGAGGGTCTTTCCTCATGGTTGTTGATGTGATTCAACCATCAAAGGATCCATTGGAGGTTCCAGCTGGTCCAGTTACTAGGCTTAGGGCTAAGAAGTTCGAAGAAGCTTTGAATGGACTTCTTCAAGATACATGGGCTAAGATGGACTTCAAGAGGATTTGTAATAATAAAGAGCAAGCCTTGATTAATCTGATTCATGTTCAAGAGGGGCTTGTTGGTGGAACCAAGACCATTACATAAGGATTGGGAGAAGAAGACTAGATTCGGATAGTTTGACCTTTCGTTACTCTTTTGGTCATAACTAGAGCTACAGATCTAATTTTTATGTGATTCTAGTTGGGCTGGAAAGTAGACTTACATACATTTCCAACGGTATATGGCACACATTCTAATTCATTAAGATGAGAGAGAGCCATCCGTTTTAAGTTGAGCCTTGCTACTGCCAGATAGAATGTGAAAACAACGAACTTGTCTTATTTAATTAGTTGGACTATCGAACTTTATTTATTTTGAGAGGAGACAATTTGTTTGGGTTTTAGACTTGTTTATTTTGTTTATTTTAATTAGTTTGGGCTAGTTTTAGCTTGGGTTGATTATTATTTAAATTGGGTTTATGTTAGACCTATTAGAAAAATTAGGGTTTTGGCTTGGAGTTTAGATACTCTTTAGGAATAATTTTAGGTCAGACTTTTAATGATATTTTCAGCATTGTAGATGACTTTTGGTTGCTCAATCTTGGTTCTTGATTGAACTTTCAACTCTTCAAAGAATTAACTATTCTTTGTTGTGAATTTATACTTCCTTTGCTCGTCTCCAGGTGTAGGCGTTGTGATCAAGTTGGTTTATAGTCTTGTTGCCTTGGAGCAAGTCTTCCATTATGATAAGCTCATTCAAATCTCAACAAACTTGGGTTAGATTGATCTTGGGGTCGCGAATACCATTAAATTCCGCTAGGATTCGCATCAGCTGCTCACTTCTCAGCGGAGAGTGCTGAATGGAGCCTGTCCTACTAGTGACCTAATAAATGTTGCGGAGTTGGTTTGGTTTGCTGGAGTTGATGCGCTGATGGCTCTCTACTCTAGTGCTAATGGTTTGGTTTGTATGTTGGTTATCTTTCTGTTTGCGGGCTGGTTTTGCTATGCTCTTTAAAGCTGGCTGCTGGAATATATGCTGGCTCTTGCTAGTCTTGTTGCTGCTATATACAAGTTGTTTGCTGCGCCTCTTGAAGCTATAACTGGGTTTGCTACTCTATCTTTGCTGCTGGAGTAGGGTTGCCGTTCTACTATCGTCTACTAGGAATTGGACTGTTATCCTCCCTAGCTTGTTCGTTGAGGGGTTTTGTTGGTGGAGGTTTGCTTCTTGTTTCAGCTACTATTGTCCTTCTCTTAATGGAGCGCATGTTGCTGCTGCTATTCTGTTGTTGGCATTGGTTAATAGGTCTGCTGAGGAGTAGTTGTTTTTGGTGTTGGTGTGCTTCTACTAGTGCCTTATGCGTCTATTTGACTTGATTGCTCAGACACTATTTGTTCTACGTGGCTGTTGTTGTTGTTCGCTCACTTTGCTGGTGTTCTTGTATGCTGGTTGGAGTTATTTCCTACAAGTACAGCCAATATTCAGCTTCTTTCATTGCTGCTGGCTTTTGGGTTTCCTAGCAGATGCTTTCATTGGCTGCTAGTTTGTTTTTTTGTATGTTTATTGCCATAAGGCTTTGATGCTTGTTCAAGCGAGCTTGTTCCCTTTGATTGTACAAACCTGTATATTTTAACTCGCTGGTTTCCAACCTTGTTTCACTTTTGATCTATACAATTTCTTATATTTGATAAAAAAAATGGTGATATTGTTAGCCAACACCTTTCAATCCCTTTATTATGAGCATTTGATAGAAAGCTCAATTCAACATTTCTATGAAGCTGTGAGGATTGCCGAAAGAATTCAACAAGCTATCAGAATGAAAAAATTAGGGGTCCTACCATAGATTCCAGAGCAATAATGGGAGATGAATCAGAAGATGGCTCTTAGGTGGGAAACCTTAGTTGTGTGGTCTAGCCAGGTCTCGTTGTAGCATCAACTACTCAAATGCTTTTGTTAAAGATTGACATACCTCTGCCACTCGATTTTGTCTACTAGCATCTGTTAGATTGCAGAAATATTGCCTCGACTCCATCAAATCCCATGCAGAGGTCCTGGGCCATTCGACTGAAAATTGCAAAAAATTCAAGTATCAAATTCGAAAGATGGTGAGCAAGAGGTGGGTTGAGTTTATGAAGGGTAGTGTCATCGACCATACTGTTACTAGATCATCATGAGCATAACAAAGATCGATAAGTGATGACCAGACATAGATGATTGTTGGAGAAGCTGATTAGGGTGTCGCATTGTCAACAATTTTGTTATGAAATTTTGCTATTCAGCACTTTTGTTTTAAGATCACACCTTATCCTTTTAATGAAATGTATATTTTCCTTGCCTTTTTATTTGTTTTGAAATCAAGAGATGTTTAGCATTTTATTTTGACAAAATATTTTGATTAAACTTCAACATGCAAAATTAAAGCTAGTCAATCCTGAAAGATTAAAAGTGTTTTTATTGCAGAAATGACTCGATGTTTGTTAAAATGACATGACAAATGATATGGGGTGACTAAATAAATTTTGATCTCACATGCAAATTTGAACCATACATCATAGAGCTAAGTTTTAGCAGTATACATAATGACATGTAGTAGATTCGGTAGTTATGGACTCACGAATCATGATTCTTTACAAGTCCAAATCATAACACTAGATGAAGTCAAAATTTATCGGTTTTAGTCGACCTTACTTGAAATGAGAAAAGGCCATCTTTGTTTAATCCCTTCACCATTCATAAAAATATATATCCCTTGCAAATCCAAATTTTAGCCTAATAAAATCTTTATTTTGAAAAGAAACCCTAATATGGATCACACCACATACTAGAGGCAAGTGAGGAAATTTTGGTTGAAAAGATGAAGATGATATTAGAATCAATGGTAAAGAGAATGCTAAGAACAAAAGCTCGACAATTGAAAAAGGGTTAAAAAAAACTAGACTAAGAGGTTTCCAAGAAAACTTTGAGAAAAGCTATGTGAAAGCCAAAAAGTAGGAATTGCCTGCACTTAAAGGAAAGTCGAGGTTAAGGATATGAAAATTCCTGTCAAGTTTAGAAGGGGTAAAAGAGGCTTTAATTGAGGAAAGGCACAACAAATCCCAAAAGTCGATCCCGAAGGCAAGAGGAAAAAAAAATGAACTAGAAACATATCTTTTAGTATCTATAATAAATCCTCTCATGTCTTCACATGATTAGAGGAAAAGTTGGATTTGCTTTATGGCCTCTGTTAAGAGAATATTGATCTTTAAGCCGAACATAGAATGTGTGGCATGGTTATCTGTCATTCTTTTACAAAGACAGTGAAATAACGGAATGACGAGGCTAAAGATTGGAAGAGAACCTTGACCTTTCATTTGAATTGAAATTTGAGATGAAGAAGTAGTAGGAGATAAATGATGACATTGAGTTTTAGTATTCTCTTTAAGTTTGAGATTGATAATGAAAGGAATGGTATGGTGATATGTCAATGTTTGACCTTGATTGATAACATCGAAAGTTTTTGACTAATCAAAAATCCTATTAAGAGTAAGGAATGATTATTGTTTAATTATGATGAAGTTTCCTGTACAGTTTTAGGAAACAAGATTTATTGATGAAATATATGGCATGTCACTCTCTTCTACAAAGACAATAAGAGAAAAGGAGTTAATGAATAAATGATGGTAATCCTAGGTCTTTCCAACCCTTAAATACTTTTGAGCCTATGAATTTCTCTTTCTTTCGTAGTCATGAACCATAGACTGCATTATGTGCTTTTAAGAGCCATTTTTAATCAAGTAAGCGATTTGAATAGATAAATGGTGCTCTCAAAACTTGAAGAGCTTTTTCATAAAAGTTGTGGCTTATGCATGCTAATAAAATGGATGCTCAAAAGAGACAAATGTTGAATGAAACCTTGAGTCTTTATTTAAAACCTTTTGCTGTTGAAATCCATAAAAGGTCACCTCGTCACATGCTATCAAATGATATACCCAAAATCAAATATTAAAATTGATACAAAAACCATAAGAAAACTATTTTAATCTTTCAAAGGGTTAATTTCTATTTTCAAAATGCAAAACAAGCAGAGGATTGCATGTATTGAGTGGCGTGTGTTGGATCTTTGACCAAAGAAGTGATTTTCAAAAAATAGTTTTAACACTGACATCTCTTTGATTTCATTTCAACAATTAGACTTGAATATACATTATCTTTGAAAGGTACGGGATAATTCTAGAACAAGAGAAAATTCTCGAACAAAAAAACCATGGATCGAGTTTGCAAAATCCTTAACAAAAATGACATTGATACTTTTCAATGCTCCTTGAACAGTTGAGTAGCCAGGGGCAATGCAGTGGACCCTAGAAGAGAATACAAATAATATTCAAATCAATTGAGGGGTAAAGAAACATAATCAAATGAAATCCATCTAAGCTATGTTTAGCATCTGACAATAACAAATGCTTCTAGTTAATAGACAAAAGAATTAGCACATTCAGATCAACTGAGAGCAATATTGCTTAAAGACTGTCTATGATTGAGTGAACTCCAGAAGTAGTTGAGAGTAAAGATGCATTTAAGGGGAATATTCATGTCTGAAATCTTGGTGTACCCTGACACGACCAAAGAGTTTGATGTCTTCTCCCAAGTGCAGGAGTGTCGAAGCAATAAATAACCCGGCAAGACTGAGGTCGAACCACATGAAGGTTAATTGTATAAACTATAAATAAAGAAATAGATAATAACAGAAAAGAAGTTGAAGAGAGCTTTGAGATGTGATATTGATATAAGGATTAAACAAGGATAAAATAATTGTCAAGGTTAGAGGATCCACTAATGGTATTTCAAACAAGTATAGCATAAACTATTTTTATTACACAACTGGAAACCACACATAAAGGAGGTTGCAATCGGATTATGAATTGTTAACATGATTACATTAGTTATCTTATTCGAATAGTGCTAATACTTGTAAATGTTGTCAGGTATTCATGATTTTAACTTATGTTAACAACAAATCAAGTTTCTTTCATAGCACAGGTGTCGGTTATACCATACAGTTGGGCTATGAAAGTGCCAAGTATTTGTTGTACCAAGGGTTATACAACATAAATCTAGATTAACCATTTAACAAGCAAAGTATTGAAAGTGAACAAGATAACAAATACAAAACATGTTAGTATCAAACATTAAAGTCCATGTTGAGTTTAAACTATTCTTATTCTTACACCATGAGTGTAACTTTTTCACCTTGACATAATAAACTTAGCTCAACATAATGTAAGAGAGAAACATAAATAAACAAGATAAGAACATAAATAAGATATAAGTTAACTAAGTAAAGGAAAGGAAATGAAAAGCATAAACAAGAGATTATTATAAACAAAACTTAAGCATTACAAAAATATAAAGAAAGAAATAAAGAGCATGATCTTGATCTGAAAACCAAGATGCCTAAATGCATGGCAAATGCCTCCCTTTATAGGCCAAAATTTGTAACTATTGATTTGATGACTAATTGTTGAGTGGGTGGCCATATCTGGACTTGGTGACAATCCTTATCTTCTTGTCTGAACAAAACGTCATTGTTAACGTTAGAATTTGAATAGAATGTCCTATGATAGTTCTAGAAAATTGTCTCTTCTTTCCAACAAAAAACGAATCGATGCATTTGGACTTCTAGAACTCGAGATATGGGCTGAACATTGAACAATGTCTGGGCTGCAGGACAGATTCCGACTTCTCCGTTATTGCTAAGATTTGGACTTCCAAACAGCAGAATTGAGTCTTGGACTCCCATGAATGTTTTAGGCCTATGTCTTAGCTTTCTAGCCATATAAACCAAATTGTAATCCAAGATCTACAGCTTCAGATATGACACAATGACTGAACAGTGCTTTAACCCTCTCTTTGTCTTCTCAATTTCAGTAGTTGAACTCATCAATCAATCCTTTGATTTATGTAATAGGCCTGCATTTAGAATGAGCATTTACCATAAATTATAGCTATTTTATATTATCAGACTTGTTATTATAAAACATGCTTAAGTTAGGGAATTTAATGATACTTTAAGTGCAATATGATGATATAAAGTCTTAGTGAGAATGCACTTTTAAGTACTAATCACACCCCCCCAACCAGCTTATCACTAGTCCCTAGTAATCAAAGCGTTAAAATAAAAAAACAATTTGTAAATTCCATAAAGCAAGACATTCATCATTCAACTTCCATTTATCTATCCAGATAAACAAACTCTCATTAAATTTATGTATCTGCTCAATACCTCTTTACCAAGATACTAATAAACCTTTCTTTTGTGCTCAATATATCAACACATAATTATGGGACTTTACTTGGATGAAAACAAAAAAAAATTATAATGTTTAAGGTTAACTTCCTTAAGTTGGGATTATTATCTTTTCTTAAAATATATATACATATAACTTAAAACACAATGCATCTTTAACCCAAGTAACGAGCTTTTGGCTAATGACTCCTAGACTAGTTGGTCTTAGGGCATTAGGTATTGAGACACCCCTACGAGCTTAATAACTCAGGTTGCTGATATTGATACGTAGATAGTAACCCATGTAACAAGCTTTGGGCCAATAGCTCCCAAGTCAGTTAACCTTAGGATATTAGGTGTTAAAACATCCCTTCGGTTTGTTTGATTATCATCAATATTATCAATTTGTTTTGTTTTTTTTGTTTTTGTTTTTTTTGGCAAATTATATACAATCCCTATGCCTTAGTTGTTACTTTTGACAAAAGAACATAAATAATGTAATAATCCAATGTGCAAGAAAATTGATATGATTAGCAAACCAAGGCATTGGACTAAGAGAAAGTAAGGATTCGTCAGGAAAGTAATTATCGATTGGTGTGATGTCAGATCTCGAATCTGTTGTCAATCTTGACAAATGATCCGCGACAACATTTCTGGTGCCTTTCTTGTCCTTGATTTCTTCGTGAGAATAAATCATTTGCAATTTTTCAGATTCATCAAACTCAGTTTTACTCAAAGTAGATTCAAATTGATCATAAACTAATTCTTCAATAACATCTACTTCATGTGAATGATTATCATCTTCAGGTTGCTTGCAAATATTAAAAATATTCATCTCCAATGTCATGTTTTCAAATGATAACTTCATCAGTCCATTTCTACAATTAATCAATGTATTAGAAGTTGCAAGAAACGGACGTCCTAAAATAACAGGAAATGAATTACATGCTTCAACAGGTTGTGTATCCAAGACAATAAAATCCACAGGATAAATGAATTTATCAACTTGTACTAACACATCTTCAACTATTCATCTAGGCACTTTTACAGATCTATCAGCAAGTAAAAGGGTTACAGAAGTTGGTTTTAACTTACCTAAATTAAGACTTTGAAAAACTGAATATGAAAGTAAATTCATACTAGCTCGAAGATCAAGTAAAGGTTTTTCAATTTTATGTTCTCCAATAAAGCATGAAATTGTAGGACAACCAGGGTCTTTATATTTCAAAGCATTATTGTTTTGAAGAATGACACTTACTTGTTCGGCTAAAAAAGCTTTCTTTTTCATATTCAGTTTTCTCTTCATTGTGCACAGATCTTTCAAAAATTTAGCATAAGAATGTACTTGTGTAACAACCCCGATTTTTCTACATTCTTTTTCATAATATATTGGAAATTTTCAGGTAATTTGTTTTTGATATACAGGTTCCACCAAAATTTCTACCAAATTTTGGCAGTCTCTCCCCTATACTGGGAGGTCTAAAGTTATCGACATATACCCTGTTTACACTTTTAATATCTCACATCTTATAACTTAAAATCACGACCCAATCATCCTGGGTTTCAACCCAACTCATTATCATCAACACAACACATATTATTCAATAACATCATATAATGTAGTTCAAATGAAAGATTCAATTTCAACTATAAACATGCATGGTCAAATAGGTACTAAAAGTTTCAACCATTAGAGTAAAGACATACATTCAAATTTACAGATTAATATTACATCTCAAGTTTTAGGAGATAAGTCTTTTAATTTACAAATAATTTACATGGTCATAAGCAAAAGATAACTAAACTAGGATTACCCTTGTCGCGACCTTGATGGACCTGAAAATAGAAATTAACGTGTACACATAAATATAAAAGATAGTAACAAGCAATAACAATGGCAGCCAATAATCTCTATGATTTTTCTTTTGATATATAAAATTAGGCATAAACCTCTTTTACAACATATATTTTCCATCTATTACCAATATCCATCTAATATCCTATCTCATTTGCTAAGAATAATTCCATCTTGAAAATCTCAATACAACTCAATGGTTTGCTAACACCATCTCCTTATAAATCAATTCTCACTTGATACCTAGAAGGTAATCGCCGAAACTAATAAATCTCATTAGTATCATTAGTCTTCTAATATTGGGCTAGACTAATCAATTTAAGAAATACCGGCACCGATGAAACCTCATCGATACCATTAACAATCCAAACCTGGATAGCTAATCAATGCCATTTGATTCTTCCATTCATATCAAACCTCTTTCATTTTTCGTATTAACATCCTATGCATTGTAACCACGATTGCCAAGTATCATTTGCACACAATCTTAGTTATCGACACTACGGTCACTAAGCATCCTTCACATAACCTTGGTCACCCTCATCAAGTGCCAAGTATCAATTTATGCCCTAAGCCACCATCATTATGGTGTGAAGTATCATTGTAATGTATCATTAGCCCCCAACACTATGGTAACCAATTATCTATCAATTCCCCTCCAATCTCCAAGTCATTGTGTCTACCTAATAATCACGTTAATTAATTTACTCAATATCTTAGTCATATATTAATTATTTTACTCATAACATTTAGAATTTACTACTTCTAACTTCAATCAATTAATTCACATAATCTTTTCAAAACTTAACTATCCGGCTAACTCATCTCGATTGCCAATAATTCTGGTAATTTCATATAATTACCCACACATTTGGTTAACCTTCCTTGGTTACCAATACATCTGGTAATTCCATACGAATTACTCAGCCTCCAGCTAACTTTTTTTGTTAGTCAATCAATCCTGTAATTCCATACGAATTACCCCATATCCAGTTAACTTCCTTATTAACCAATAAACCCGGTAATTCTATTAATTACCCAAGAAATCTGGCTAACCCATCTTGGTTACCAAAGTCAATCCGGTAATTCCATACGAATTGTCCAACATCCAGCTAGCCTCTTTTGTTAGCCAATGAATCCGGTAATTCCATTCGAATTACCTAACATCCAGCTAACTTTTTTTGTTAGCTAATCAATCCGGTAATTCCATACGAATTACCCCATATCCAGTTAACTTTCTTGTTAACCAATAAACCCGGTAATTCTTTTAATTACCTAAGAAATCTGGCTAACCCATCTTGGTTGCCACAATCAATCTGGTAATTCCACACGAATTACCAAGCACCCGACTAACCTCTTTTGTTAGCCAAATAATTTCGATGATTTCTCTTAAATTACCAATAATTCTCATTTGTAATAATCACTCAACTTATTCATTTGTTTCATTCTTTTAACTTCAATTAAACACACAACACATATATTTAAGAAAAACTAATAATTACAAAATAAGGTGATGGATCACCTACTTAGAATAGGTGCACGTGCTGCCACTCCATGCAATTGTCCAGTCCCCACAGCTTTCCTTGTACCACCAAGGATTCAATTTTTATCAACAATACAACCAACATCACATCTTCATTTAATTCTAATTCAACTAGTATTCTCAAACCAATCACAAGGAATTTTCTTTAAGATCTCATACTTTTACTCATTTTCATGTTTATATTCATTCTTATAATTTTGTTATCAAAACCATCAGTCAACAACAATTCCAAGCAAAAATTAAAAATTGTCTAATTCCGATCAATTTAGGTTAACCAACCCAGAACACTATCTAATGTCTTAATCATAACTAAAGCTGTAAAACTCAGTTTTAGGCGTGATTTATCTCTATGAAAGGCTAAAATATAGAAATACAACTTTTATGAAGAAACCAACTCCAAATGATTTTGTTTTAAGGCTCAAAATCAATAATCACAATATCCTTTCCTTTATAGGTAAAATTTTGGACAACGAGGATTTTCATTCCTTGGAAATCCTTTTCAACTTCCAACTTATTTTCATGCGAAAACAACATCATCCAAGGTCATTTGGCATCATTAAATCACAAATTCAAACAAATTCTAAGGCAAAACATTCAAACAATTTTCCTACCTCTACTATATAGCAAGATTAGATCAAAATAAGGAAACTCATTCCTTTTGGGATTTCTCCTATTATTATTATTAATACAACAAAATGATTAACTATTCATTTTCTTTCACTTTCTCCTCATGCGATTAAACATATGCAGCAAACCTTAATAATTAATATTCTTAGATCATCATCACAACAACAATTTCACCCTACTAGTTGAAATTCATGACAATCTTCATTAACTAATCAATTTGTCAAAAATACTTATGGCTAGCTTTAAATATGTTTTATTTTTCAAATTTCTTTCATTTCAATTTCTTCATGGTTCCACCTCATTTATATCCAGACAACCAACAAGTTAGCTTTCTATTTAATCAACATGTTAATATAGCAATGTTCCTTAATCATTCTTCCCCTTATATAAAGAATACACAATTAATCTATAATAATACTAATAACAAGAACATATTTTAACATTACATCTTCCATAAAACATACACCCACACAATTCTAATTTCATCAAAACATGTATTTAATCAAGCTTACTACATTTTGCCAAAACTAGCTATAGATTTAAAAGGAAATAAGTCATCAACCTCTGATTATTGTTTTAAACCCAACGATCAGACTACATATCATAGAGTTGTGTGCATAATATATCTCAAAATCATAATGATCCAATGGTTAAATCTCCCTAGATCTGAATAAAACCAAGCTTACTTGAAAATGGACGACCTACTGTTCAACATGCACAAAACCTTGCCAGAGAATGAGTTTCCGATCTTCACCGTCCAGAATGAAGGCAACATCTAGTCACACCACATATCCAAGAAAGAGCATAATCCAACGGTGGAAGAGAGAGAAATCGGCCGGCGACCAAACTGCCTTCCAGGTGCATTTCCTTTTTGTTTTCCAGGACCTTTCCGATGATGATTTTTGTCAACTGAATTGTGTTCCTTCCAATCCCTCCGGTCAATTAGTATAGGAGTGTAATAAGAACAACATATAAAAAACTCAGCATGATCCAACGGTGGTTTCCAGAGATATGGCCACCGGAGCATTTTTTGTTTTCTCCAAAATTTGTAGCTCTCTCTCTATCCGCTTTTCTCTATTTTCTTTCTTTCTTTCTTTTTATTTTAACTGGTGGCCTCTTTGCAGTTTTATAGGCACCTTTTTCCATAATTACAATTTTCTCCCTCATTCATGCCTTTATGTATTTTATTTTATATTTAATGTAAACTATCTGGTTTATTTCTACTTAAATCTCTAGTCTTTACCAATCTCCAATTGGGATGAGATATTTAACCAAGGTAGGAAAACATATTAATAGGCTTCATGCAAAATTTCATCCTGATCCGACGATTGAATTGGGAGCTCTGTTTCCTAATGTAAAATTGGTCAGTTGATGACTTTTCATAAACAATCTAGATTTTTCTTGTTCAATCTTCACAAAAATCATATCAATTATCCTTCTAAACCATTAAGGTCATTTTATTATTTTGGAATGTATTCATTTTAGGATTTCCACATTTATTTATTTATCGGGCTTATTACCGTTTCAAAATAACAGCACTGATTTTTAATCGGTGCTTGCACCTTCAGTTCTACCCTTTTCATTGCACTATCATTTATTATAATGTATTCTTTATTACCTCACTTAATTCCTAAAAATACTTTGTCATTTTTCTCATTATTTTGTCCATCAAAACTCGTTACTAGTTTCTCGGTCCTTATGAATTCTAAACCAAAATTCATTTTATGAAGGTCACCTCTTCCATTATATATCATTATTTATCTATTATTTCTAATCTTGGTTTCCATCACTCATTGAAATATTACCACTTTCAGTCTTACGTTTACATGAGGGTTACACATCTACATATTTAAATTATAAATTTCCTGGGTTTTCACAACCTGTTTGATAACATTGTTGCGATGTCGCGGTCGCACAAATTAATTACCCCAGCTCCAAACACAACACACAAGATAGTATAGAGCAAGCAAGGGGTCGATCCCACGAGGAAGTTTTAAGTCAGATTTTTATGTTGTACGTTATGTAATTGGGGGGGTTTGGTTTATGATTTTCTAAACTATGGTAGCAATTAAACTAGCAAATAAAATCAATTAAAACCAAAACTTATCAAGAAAACAAATCTTGGTCGCAAGCACACATCCACCAACGAAAATTAGAACCGATCCTTGAAACGAAAATTGCAGTTTATGTTCTGAAATTTTATATTTTCTTAACATTGATTAATTAACGGATCCGCCGTATAACTAATCCTAACCAACAAACAATCAAAGTGTCCGCACTAATGATTCAATTTAATGGTAGCTTTAAGAACTAGATAATTTCATCAAGATTAACATACAAGTTGTCCGTAGCTTGTGTCACTTTGTTCAAATGTTCTCTCTAAGTTCAATAAC
>Ga0325414_1003201_pt1 | contig 16955 bp, 4 predicted proteins | sample PopdelMetagenome_8_FD_206183 | JGI IMG/M metagenome (GOLD analysis project Ga0325414, IMG submission 206183) | Populus deltoides microbial communities from Bellville, Georgia, United States - Leaf-PdKOR-R3 | ecosystem: Host-associated > Plants > Phyllosphere > Phylloplane/Leaf | place: USA... | reverse complement strand
AAAAAAAAAAGATTAGATGGATATCACAGTATTTATCTGCATGTTCAGAGCAGTAATTGCTTGCATGATCAAACAGGGGATCCACACCCTTGATTAAGAAAAACAAAGAAAACAGCTGTTCACTCCCTGCATTCATGCTTAATAATGATCAATGCCATAATTTAATTAGAGAGTCATTAACACATAATTAACCAAGTTAGATCTTTGAAGATTTGGTTACAAGTCCCCCTCAAAATGCCCCTTATTCACAGGAGTTCTTGTACACACGTAGCTCACCCAGCAAATTAAAATTATTAAGCCGCCTAGCTAGCTACCTCACATATAATCAAATTATACCTTACAAATCTTCTAACGTAAATCAAATTAAGCCAACAAGACCTCGAGAAAGGACAAGATGGTGTTGTGTTCTGCAGATATTGGAAGAAGGATGTATAATCATGTGATCGACTATATATTATAAATGTATGCTTACTTTTGGTGGCAGGATTAAGGTCACGTCAAGAGCATCTTAAAAATGTGACTAAATGTTGCTTTATATATTAAACCAATCTATTAAATATACAGAAAACTCCAGGATAGTCTAAAGCCGACCATCATTCAATAAATGCAGACTAGGAAGATGGTAAATTCAATGGTCCGTGTGTGAAGGCCGTGAAGATTGTAACTCTTGCTTTCTTTTCAGGTCATAGCCAACGCGCTTGCTTATTTACCTACACCATTAGAAAAGCAAGTGCAGTTGCAACCTCCCCATCTCTTTCTTTTTTCTCTCAAATCTTCTCTCTTCTAGTTATACCCATCCCCTTCGATCTGTCTCACTCTCTTCGCTTGTATTTTGCTATTCTTGCGTTATGGAGAAGATTCAAGGAAAGAATAAACGCCAAGAACAGAAACAGAAACAAAACCAAAACCAAAACCAAAACCAAAACCAAAAAAACCTACAAGCTAATAATAAGGCTCTTGTATGGGATTGTGGAAGCTCACTATATGACTCCTTTGAGCTTAAGTCTTTCGAGCGTCAACTTGATTCAGCAATCAATTCAAGAACCTTATCCATGCCTCATTTTCCTGATCGTCAAGTACTAACTCCTCCTCTTCCACCACCTAAGAAACCTTCAAAGATTTCGCGGTCACTCAACAAATTCCTGAAATCCATGTTCAAATCTAAACAAAATTCTAGCACCATGTTTCGGGTTCAAGAGCGATTGCAAGATGAATACTACGTCATCTATGATAAGTCCGGAGCTCTTACAACCATTCCTGAAGTGCCTGAAATTGATTTTGGAGGGTTTTCGCCTGAGATTAATTCACTGGTAAGAAAGACTGTATCCGACAGGTTTACGGCCGCCTCCATCGGTATTTCATTAGCTTAACACTCTACCTGGTTGTAGATCATATGAATATTAATTAGTTAATGTCTTCTATGCTGTAGACTTTTGTGTTTATAATAGAGAATTTGATGTTTTAGGAGGGCTTTTTTAATTCATCTTTTTGTAATCTTTTTGTCCATGTTGCTTAAGAATTTAAATTTTTTACCATTTCATGGTTTGAATAACTAATGAAGTTGCTAATGAGGTCAATTTCTTGTGGTTAAGAAGTTTGAGCCAATATTATTCTCGATTTTCCCTTGAATTATATAGCTGAGAGTCTCAGCTATATAATTCGAGGGCCTGAGAGTTTCAATTGATCAAATGTGCAGAATAATATCAAATTCGTGAGATGCATGACTCCAATTTTCATTGCCTTGCAGCTGATCATTGGCTAGCTTAATTCAGTACTCACAATCAGATAATTTATTGAAAGAAAACAAACTTAAAGTGCTTATAAGCTTCAAGAAGGATTCGAATATTAATTAGGAATGTTATTTGTGTCCATAAAAGCATTATTGTATAACGAAAATAGTGATTTTATAATATAATTACTCCATCTAATTTAATTAATCACATAAACTTGAGTTGAACACGTATAGAAAGTGATGTCCAACTCAGTATTGCATGTTTTTCTTTGATCAATTTCAATATAGTTTGCCTTAAAAGGGTAGTTAGATCTAGTAGTCAAAGCCATTAACTCATTTCTTTGATTTTATGAGTTTGCGTCTTGAAAATTTAATGATTTGACAAGTATACCTAGTCAATTAATTTGTAAATTATTCACCTAAAACAATCTCTAATCAAATATTGGTGATTAACACTGAAAAATATTGTTGATTTGACAAGTATTCCTAGTCAATTAATTCGTAAATTCATCTAAAACAATCTCTAAATAAATATTGGTGGTTAACACTGAAAAATGCTTCACACCATAAACTTCTTAACCTCGTTTGCTGACTTAAAACTATTGATAAGTTTCATATGAGTTCTAAAATTCAAGATGTTTAGGAATAAAATTGATGTATTTGATAATTGATTAATCTTTTAATTCAAGTAATTTAATATATTCTTTTTAGTCAATGTGTCTGGTGGCTTGATATAAAAAATCTAAGTGGTAGTAGGTGATGTCTGGTTAGCCATGGTGGCTAATAGTTATAGTAGTAACAGTTGGTGTCTAGTAAGCCAATGTGGTTGGTACTTGAAAAGGATTCTCTTTGATGGACGTGGGGACTCTCTGATGGTAAAGTTAGTAACTTTATAGAAAGCGAAAGTGCAATGATATTTTAGAGAAATAAGTTTTGAAAATATTTATGCAGAAAGTGTTAAAAATAAAGAGATTGTAAATTTTGAGTTTGAAGGATTTATGGTGTATCTATAGCTCATGGATCTTGTCTTTATATGGAGTGTAGGGGCTGAAATGTAATTTTACCATTGTGATATTTTGATTTATATTCTACTCAAAATAATATGTATAGGATCAGTGAAGAATACTTGGGGACCCGCGTGGGGTCCAAAAAAATTCTTGGCACGTGTTGGGCTCGGACAAGGTGTTTAAGCCCATTAAAAGTGGAAAAATAGGTTTAGATGCACTACCAAGATCCAAGCATGTTGGGCTCGGGGCGCGCGTCCGAGCCCAAGAGGGTGCTGAAGTGCATGCCCAGCACCTTTGCCGGGCTTCCACCCAACACCTTGTGTGCTGGGCAAAATGCCCAGCCAAGTGTTGGGCACACACCTAGCACATAAAGTGCTGAGATGCATTCCCAGCACCTTACATGCTAGGTGTGCACCCATCCTAGCATGGGCTCGGGCTTGGTAGCTTTAACCCAAGCCCAATAAGTGTTTTTTAGGTCTATTTTGGAGGATTGTTTTGGTATATTTTTTTTTTTGGGGTTTGGGTCCATTTTATTTGGATCCACCAGCAGCCTCCCAAGGCTTTTTCGTATTAATCTATAAAGACTTTTAAAAATATTAAGTTACCATGACAAGATCATCAAATTTTCTTCATATGAGAAGATGAGTTAAAACTTGGGTAACAAACTAGAGAGCCCGTGTGTAGGGGCGTGCATCATGCTTGAAAAAATCTCTAACTATATAAAGAGGAACCATGAAGGAACCCATATTTAGAAAAACTCTTAAGGGAATGTGGTGAGATATAAAAGACTCCATACTTAGAAATTTTTTATAAAAGGTCAGGGAAACTTATAAAGAAGAAACCCATATTTAGAAAAATTTCTAAGTGATTGGTGAAAACCCATGGAGGGTGAGCCTATACTTAGTAAATATTCTAGAAGGATGAAAGGAACCCAAGAAGAGTGAACCATGATGACGTCCATACTTAGAAAATTTTCTAAAGGGCTAAGGGGAACTCAAAGAGGGTGATTTTATTATACTAGGAAAATCAAGTTCATCCTTGAAGAGTGGTTGCATTAAAGTATGAGAGGTATGTGACCTCTCTAGTTCTGGTGTGAGGGCTTGGAAGCCCCCCACTGAAGATTAGTGTCAGTCTGAGACTATATTGGAGAGGCGGGAGATCCAAAATCAACCCCTAATGAATTGGTGAGAGACCCTTAGACATCACCTGGAGAATGAGGGATCACATGTCAACCCTTGATGAATTAGTAAGAGGTTATTAGGCATCACCCAAAGAATGGAGGATCCAATATCAACCCCTAGTGAATTTGTGAGATGTTCCTATACATCACCTGAAGAATGTGTCAGTCCAAGATTGCATTGGATATCTATAGATAAGAAATGTATATCAAATATAATATTTTTATTTCAAAAATAAACCTACACTCTCTCTAAGAATTGTGGTCCTGATGTGATCTAAGTGCCAAGTATAGGGGAGATTTTTTCAAACTTGTCACAAAGTTGGTAAGTGTTCACCATGGCTACCATAATAGCATTGAATGGGTGATCCCATTTTCATTCAAGGGGGTAGTAAATCTTTAGGCTACATCAAGTGCATATAAATTGGTCCCTCATGGTTTTTCCTCAAGCCTTTATTTCTATTAGGAGAATGATTTCGCTTGGAAGATCTATACTAGTTTTTCATGTAAAAATAAAGGGGCCCATGTCGTAGCAAATTGAACTCTTCTATCTGTATATGATTTTCCAAGACCTGTTTCATCTTGAGCAAGCTTCTATTTGGTAAGGCATAAAGTTTTTTTAGAGGGCGTATTTTCTTACCTCTCTTATCAAGGCCTTTAAAGCTACTAGCTCAAGGAATTCTTTCACATTGAGCATCTCTTCATTGAATCTCTTTAAATATGCTTGTGTAGATTCGCCCTCTTGTTAGGTAACACCAAATAACTTTGTAGAGCTTTTATTGGCTAGTATACTAGTGCTGAAACGTGCTACTGGCTTAGCGTAGAGATCATTAACTCTTCAATGGAGTTTGACTCTAAATTATTGTATCATACATGTGCAGACCTTCAGAAAGTTGTGGGAAGGATTTTACACACTAAGCTATTGTCCTAGATGAACAACTCCAAGTTACCACGCACATTCTGTACATACTCTCTCGAGTCAGTCAGGCCATCATAGTTATCCAAGCTCATTTTTATGAAAATATAGTTCTTGAAGAGTCAAGTTTTCAATACTCTTTTGGACAAGGAAGAACCCCTCCAATGATTGGGGTTGTGGTCATTCTCTTGGGTATACTTATGTACAAACGGTCTCTTAGTCATTTTTATGTTAGGCTCTTAGGATCCTGAGGATTTTGACATGGAATGACAGTTATGTGTTCATCTACAGGCTCTAGGTGAGACTGGTGGTCGTGGCATTGTGGTGTTGTGTGTTCCCGATGGTATCAAGGCTTATTGAGGTGGCAATGTCTAATTTTGATCTTGAGTTTCCAACACGGTCTGAGTTGGAAGTCGCTTCTAACTAGTGAGCTGTTGAAGGTCTGATTGGTAGAAGTGTTCATAATAACGGGTAGATTTATCCTGCATCCTAACTTAGATATGTTTTGATTGTACACCATGGTTGGTAGAAGTGTTCATGATAACGGGTACATCACATGTAATGTTGTTGCCGACCGAATACATACGGACAACATGAACTCAATAATTTAAAAAGGGTGAGAAGCTGGGTATATTTTCGTTGCGAAGCATATTAATTTACCCATGCCCGGGGAGTAAGTATGCTTCCTAATTCCTATCCACGTGACCTATTTTTGTGACCACACGGTCAGAGAATTGAAAATGTGGACCGCTGAAAAACTTACCCTGCATTTATTGACAAGCTTGAGCCTGGAAAGAAATGATCCAACCCGGTCCCACGTCTTTATAAAACTTGATGGCAGCATCTCTCGAACAGTTAGGTGGGCCATAAGATTATTGAGGAGGCCTTCCATATAATTTCCAGGTAGGTGGATCAATTTATCCTGGAGGGTCCTAACTCCTCAGAAGTTTTTTTTTTTTTTAATGGATTTGAAAAACATAGAAAATTGAATAAAAATAAATTGAACCATTATCGAGCCCTCAGATAATGTTGTGCTACTATTTTGGCCCTTTCCTGTCAAATTGATGCTTTTCTTGCGTTTTATTTGGTTAATTTCATTTTACACTCTTGAAATATACTATATATAGAATACTGCGAGGACGATACAAGCAAAACTAGTCACAGGTGGCATGTGCATCCCATTCCGCCACGTGTCCTCCTCTCGCATCTCATCATCATTGTCACACACGCGCATTCACCTAACAAGGCATATCCAACGGTCGCCAATACAATTAAAACAAGTAGGACCCATTCAATTCTTTCCTCTGGTTAATAAATCACTTCACCCCTCACGCACATGAAATCAACCCCTTCTTTGGTGCTACTAAAATACACCGCCATTACCGGTGATAATGCATGCCCTAAGAGACGGCAGGTTGCTAGATGGGCTGATAACGGGCCTTAAAGTTAGGAAGTTTATTGGGCCTGTCTCGAATGGGTGATTGCATTTAGGGCCATTCTGTGGGGGTGTTATGTGTGCTTCTGGCCATGTTAGCAGATGGAAATTAGAGGGCTATTTTGAAGCTTGCAATCAAATACGAAGGCGGAGTTACTCTGTACAAAGAGATTGTATTTTTCTATTCATCACATGAGAAAAGGGGATGCATGCATATCATTATAAAAAATTAATGCATGTTTATTTTTTAATTTTAAAAATTTTTTTGAAAATTTTTTTAAAAAAATTATTTTTTTATTTTCTTTAAATTAATATTATTTTTGATATTTTTAGATTATTTTGATGTGCTATATCAAAAATAATTTTTAAAAAATAAAAAAATTATTTTTATACATTTCTGAATAAAAATTATTTTAAAAAATAATTATTAATATACTTTTAAATAAAAAAATATAAAAAAAAAAGAAGAAGAAAGATGGATTCCAGGAATAACGTGACTTGATGCATCATGGTAAATCCACTGTTCGATAAACTTCTTATAGGAGATAAATAGTCTTTGATCTATTAGTTATCATCGTATTCAATTTGAAAATAATTGCAGTTTTTTTCTCTTTTAAATACGTTCTAAGGCAGAATTTTTTAGAAGGCTGATTGGGTGCTGCAATTTGATCTTTTCTATTTTTATTTTTTTTTAATAAACAATTAGAAATGTGGCGATTTGATCTATTAATTACTAAGAATATTATTTTTTAAAATGTTTTTAGTATGCAACATGCGAGTGAGTGAGCATGCAACGTGTAAGCATTGTCTCAATTAATTCCAAACAATGCCTTTCGGGCTAATGTTGGAATCACATCATTCTTTTTTTTTTATTAGTGTCGAGTGTGTATACGGTGGTTGGGTTATAGTGAATTTTTTTTTTCTTGCTAAAATATAAATATGCTATTTAATTTGATTTTTATTTTATTTTACCCCTCATTATTTGATTTTATTAATTTTTATATTAAATATAGTCCTTATTCTTTTCATTATTACTTATTTGTTTTTATCATTTTTTCTAATTGAATTTTATTTTTAATTTCATCTCTTAGTATTTTGATTTTAAATTATTTTTGTATTAAACTTAATTCTCATTCTTTTAATTATTATTTCTTTTGTTTTGGCTCCTCTTTTTATTGTATTTTTTTTTAATTTTATCTTTTAATATTTGGATGATTTAGAATTTTACTTTATTATTTTTTAGAGTTAGTCCTAGGTTTATGATCAGGGTTGATATTTATTATATTAATATATCATTGTATTAATATTTTAAAAACATTTCTTCCACCATGCATTATGTTTTGAGTTTATATCATTCAATAATTTTTATATATTAAAAAAATTGATCCAAAGCACAATTTAACACTAGCCAATAATCTAATAACATTCTAATTAATAGAGATATAGTAAAGTAGTCTATATAAACAAGTAAAACAGTTGCAAGAAAATTCTTATTAATTGAGTTCTATGTTTTGAAATATATATTAATTATAAATATAAGACACTTATTCTCAGAACAATAATTGTATACTAATTAGCCATATAGTAGATGGTCCAGTAGTAAAAGTTTGGGACCATGTGGTTTACTTCCCCTATAGTTTTAAGTTCGAGCCATGTAGTTACTAATATGATGGTCACTGGAAGCTTACATGGTCGTTAACTACAAGGTCCGTGGGATTTATTGAGGTGCGCGCAAGCTGACCCGGACACCCACGTTAATCAAAAAAATAAAAAAAAATTGCATACTAATTAACATTAACATGTATTGAAATCAATAATGTAAAACGAATCTCTATTAGCAAGTGTGTAATCTAAAGTATAAAATTTATAACAGCAATTGATTTCTAGCGGAGAGAAGAGAAGAAAATTTGAGAATTAACATGTTTTCATTTTAGATAAAAGGTCAAACTATTCTTATTTATCATACATCAGAAACCTCCATAAACAACATATCAAAATTTCTTTCTCTACATGATTTCTGTTTCTTTAGTCTCCATCTCTCTCTTCTCGTCATGATCTAAACCCAAATCAAGCTGTCAATCTACTGCTTTTAATTGACTTCTCTTTCTTTTATTGTTTGGAACTAACCATATACTTGTAATTTCCGGTACTAGGCAAAGCATAAAGCATGGCAGTGCATGCATGTATCAATAAAAATGGAGGTTTTTAAGTTTTAGAGTTTGAATCATATATTCGATTTAATGAAGAATTTTACAATGGATGTGTTAATTTTCTAGTGTATCAAGGAGCGAGACAAGAAGAAGAAGAATAAAAAAAAAATAATTACTCACCGTCGACTCTCTTTGTTCAGGCACTGGCACTTCCATTCAAGGGCTAGGCATCACTTTGAATGTTATTTATCATTAAAAATAGGAGAAACATGGCTGCTAGTATCTACCTCAGCAACAATTAACAAGATACTTGGAAGTACGTTTACTATTAAAGTCTAATTGGATGTAATTGTGGAGACGTGATCGATGACTATATGTAGACATCTGGGCGTAAACTTTGAAGAATTCGTTGAATTGATAGAGGAATACGTACAGTACAGATACAAAAAAAACAGAGAGGTTTGGGTTCCCATTTGGAATATCTGGGCTTCCTGGGTTTGTTAGACCAGTGTATATTAAATCTTGGTCTTATTTCCTACCCAAGAGCCTGGAATCTACTGGGCCTAGCAAAACCTCTCCAAGAGCAGCCATGATTCAGTAACCTCTGACTTCTTCGGCGCAACTTCTGTGTGTTCAGTTCAGACATGGAGAAACCAGTTGCGACGCTAGACAAAGGCACAGCATGCACTTCATGGAACTACTGTGGTCAAAGACTAGCCACTGGTCCTGTTAACGGGTCACGTGACCCTGCTTCCTCTCCCTTCACTACCACCTCCAAAATTAGGGTTAGTAAGTTCAGTCCCCCTTTTTTGGGTTAAAATTCGTTAATGCACTTCATGGCAGATGGAATTATGGGACATGAGTGGGATGACCTTAGCAACCTGGGGAACTGATGGGTGGTAAGATTGTGGCAATCCAACATGAAAGGGGTTTGGCATGAACAGGCTGCATTTGAACCCACAGCCTAGCCCCTATATCATCCTCCAGGAACCACTGTTTCCATTGTTGACTTTCCTTTCAACGCTCCCAGTAGTCCATGAATAGTTCCGTGCCGTACTGGAAATTAAAAAGAATAATTATTTTCAATGTGTCTTTTGAATGCGTTTGTAAACGTAGTGTAAATAGTATTTTTTAAAAATTTAATTTTTTTTCTTAAAATTTAATATATTTTGAATCGTTTTAATGTATTGATTTTTAAAATAATTTTTAAAAAATAAAAAAAATCATTGATATATATTTCAGTACAAAAAATTATTTAAAAAATAATCTTTATCACATTGTGAAGCAGCACTCTTTATACAGGTGACGTTTCATGCGTACCCATCATAAAATTTATATGAGTATCCAAATGTTATTAAATGAAGGTATTGTTTGAAGGTCTCCATGTGTTTTTTTTTAAATCTATTTTTTTATTTTAAATGATTATTTCTAGTTGTTATTGGGTGCAATGAAGTGCTGATTAAAAATAAATTTTAAAAAATAAAAATTTATTATTTAAATAAATTTTTAAATAAAAAACATTTTAAAAACTGGAAATAGTCATATGAAAAACAGAACAAAAGCTAGGAATGTGGATAGAGTGGCATGCGAATGACATTGACCCCCGACAAAATGAGAAGGGGTTAGACCGTTTGAGGGACCAATCCCCTGTGGTTGTTAAATTGACCCCAACAACTTGAGAAGAGGCTAGACGGTTTGAGGGACCAATCCCCTGTGAAGTTGAACGAAATTTTGTCCTCTCCTCAGCTCGGCATAAAAAATTAGCATTTACAATTACTGTGCAGAGCAAATGACTGTTGCTTTCCTCAGACAGACGACACTTTGAGAAACTTGCTGATGATGCTTCAACAACTTCAATAAGTTTAGGGGTAATGTTTGTGTTTAGATAATAAATTAATCTTTTAATTTTGATAATATAATTTATTTATTTTTATCTATGATGACTAATGTTTGGTTCTTAATACCTAAAAAAGATGTCATTCGATGAATTTATGGACTTTTTAAAACTTAAACAAGTATATTTTTTAAAAAACAGAAAATCATATTTTTAAAATAGAGAAATGCTGTGACAAATATTAAAAAAGAAGATCCTTCTCATCTTTATAGTTTACCTTTCTTTTTATGTAGAAGAGAGGCTAAAAGGAAAAAATATTTCCGATTCATCTGAAAGTAAAATATATTTAACTTGTCTGAGGTAAAATATATTTGACTTATTAGAGGTAAAATGTCTATGACGTGTCAGAGGATAAAATATCTCTTGGTCCAAACATGGAGCTTAAGATTTCTAGACTTAAATATACTTGGGCTCAGCCGAGGGACGATGAGTCTAGCGACTTGCCAGATCTATGTATGTGTGGGCTCAGCGCTTGGCTAGGGCCAAAGACGTTGGGTTTGGCAATTCGTCAAACTCATGTATGCTTAGGTTCAGCGCTTGGCTAAGACCAAGGAGGTTAGGTTATCACCCTCTTCTTGGTCCCTTTTGAAAATGGTTCAAGTAAAGACAACATATTAATCCATCAGTAGCCCCCTAAATTTTTACGTGTTCAATACATAAAGATTTTGAAAGTTTTTTTTTTATCACTAGTAAATAAGAGTTTTTTTTACCTTCTTTATAAAATTTTGCATATCCCATATAAAATTGTTAGGGATTCTCAAGTCTGATTGACTCATTTTTATTGGAAGGGGATGTCCCTTGAAAAACAAAACGACGACATGCATTCAATGCAGTAATTGAGTGGACTTCTAGAGATTTGTGATGACATGAAAAGTCATCCTTGAGGAAAAGACCGCACAAAACAGTCTGCGAGTTGAGCTTATTGTTGCCAAGAAAGAAGCCCAACATTCTCAAGCTCAACTAGAAGCTTTAAAAAAACTCTTCTAGATTGTTCCAGAAAGTTTTTAAAGGATTTGCAACTTTGATTGAGACGGTAGGGGACAAAATATTTCTTGCCATATCTAACCTTTATTTTTCCAAGCAATCAAGGAGAATGTATGTGGACTTTAGCACTACCTTTCACCCAGTCCTAGTACCTAACTTTGTGGATGTACTCCTTGTCAAGGTTGTTGTTGCCTTGCACAGGGTATATTTGGCAAAGAAGCCTAGGCTGGATATTTATGACCTTTTTTCCTGAACATGGTGAATCAAGATGTCTTCGAATGATTAAAGGAGGAAAAAGTTGTAAATGTTAATCTAGGAAACCTTGAAGTTGCTTACTCCTCGTTGAAGGACCAAATATAAGGCATTGTCTTTTTGTTGGGCTTCAATGACAAATTGCTCCAAACCGCTAACAATCATATGGATTCCTAAAAATAAGAAATCCTTGAGGTAAAGACCGCACAAAACGGTCTGCGAGCTGAGCTTATTGCTGCCAAGAAAAAAGCCTAGCATTCTCCAACTCAGCTGGAGGCTTTAAAAAACTCTCCTAGAGAGTTTCAGGAAGTTTTCAATGGGTCTGCAGCTTTGACCGAGATGGTGGGGGGTAAAGTATTTCTTGTCATATCCAACTTACATCTTTTCAAACAATCAAATGGAACGTATGTGGACTTTAGCACTACCTTTCACCCAGTTCTAGTGCCTGACTTTGTAGATGTGCTCCCTGTCAGGGTTGCTACTCCCTAGCATGGGGTATAATTGGCTAAGAAGTTTGGACTGGATATCTAATCCCTTTTTTTTCCGATCTCATAGTGCTTATTCATGTAACATGTATACCACTTTTTTCTTATTGAATTTGTCTCTTTATCTTAATATTAATTTGAGTTGTATAGGTCTAGAGTTCCTAGAAAAGCTTTAAGATTTTATTTGGGTTCAAAATCTATACTTAGCCAAGCATTTCTAGGTCCAATACCCATACTTAGGAAAACCTTTTTTATTATGATACTTATACTTAGAAGAATTTTTTTGGATCTAACACTCATACTTAAAAGAACATTTATGGTTTCAATGTCAGAGGGTAAAACATCTCTTGGTCTAAACATAGAGTCTAAGATTTCTAGAATCAAATGTGCTTGGACTAAGCGCTCGGTTGAACCCAAGAATAATAGATCTAACAGCTTGTCATACCCACCTATACATGAGCTCACTACTTTGTTGAACACAAAGATGGTGGGTAATTACCCATGTACTTAGATTTAGCGCTCAATTAAGCCCAAGAACAAGCAGTTCGTCAGACCCATGTATATTTAGATTTAGTACTTAGCTGAGTCATAAAATAATAGATTTAATAGTTTGTCATACCCACGTATATATGAGTTGACCACTTTGGTGAACACAAAGATGGTGGGTTATCACACTCACTATCTCTTTTGAGAAGAGGATTCAAATAAATACAAAAGCATGCCGATCCAAAAAAAAAAAGATAAAAAATTGAACACATTTTTATAAAATATTCAACCACGCAAATTTACTGGTGATAAATGAAGGTACAGGACAAAGTTCTTGTCCAGTGTCTTCCTATATATGCAAGGCGCCATCTGCCCTCCCAAAAGCAGAAACAACATAAGAACAATCGTCGTACAACATGGCCAAGTGCTGCACAAAAGTCTGTGTGACAGGAGGTTCTGGATATATTGGTTCCTGGCTCGTCATGAAGCTGCTGGGGAAAGGCTATACTGTCCATGTAACATTGAGAAGTTTGGGTCTGTCTTTCCTCTCTCTTTGTTACTTTTTTTGTGTGTTAACATAGATGTCTTACATGTTCTCTTTGTATCACAGGGGACAAATCCAAAGTAGGCCTCCTCAAGTCCCTACCAAACGCAGACACCAAATTAGTACTGTTCCAAGCTGATATATACAATCCGAATGAGTTTGAAGAAGCAATTCAAGGGTGTGAATTTGTTTTCCATGTTGCCACTCCAATGCAACATGATCCCAAAAGCATTCAGGTCAGCCTCCGTGTTCATTAAACTCGTAGTTAGGATTTAAATTGTGGGCAGGCAATTAACGTATATTTTTGAAAGCTGAAGAACAGTACAAAGACAGAGTGGAAGCAACCATTGCTGGAGTGAGGGCTATAGCTGATATTTGCGTCAAATCACAAACTGTTAAGCGTCTCATCTACACCGCATCCGTGGTGGCAGCATCACCATTGAATGAAGATGGAAGTAGCTATAAATCTTGCACGGATGAATCCTGTTGGACTCCTTCTGATCTATCACTCACTTATGCCAATGATTATGTTCTGGTATTTCTCCTGTCTTACTCTGAATTACCACAGTATGAAACTTGCTCTTTCTTTTCAAAAATTACAAACAACTTGAAATCTTACTGGCCTTTTTTTTTCTCCTTTTCCATAGGAATATATAAGTGCAAAAACATTAGCAGAGAAAGAGGTTTTGAGTTATAATGAAATTGGGGATGCTAAACTTGAAGTGGTGACTCTTGCTTGTGGTCTAGTGGGAGGAGAGACTATACTTTCCCATCTGCCTTTGAGTGTACAAGTGATTTTTGCACAGATTTCAGGCAACATATTTGGCTACTATCAAGGTTTGAAGTTCTTGGAAGAGCTTTTGGGTTCAGTTCCTCTTGTTCACATTGATGATGTTTGTGAAGCACATATATTTTGCATGGAAAAGCCATCAATGAAAGGTAGATTCCTCTGTTCAGCTGCCGATCCAACTGTCAAAGAAATTAAAACTCACCTTGAAGAAAACCATCCAGAATTCATGATAGAAGAAAAGTAAGAATTCTTCTCTAATTCTGATCTTTATATCTTTTTCGTGTTAGATAAATTGAATAGTCTGATTTTGATTAAAAATCCCTCTTGAGTAAAACCCTCGTATTGTTGTTGTTGTCATCATCTCCTTCCTTTCTTTCCTTTTCTTCTTGCAAGAGAGAGGTTTCAACATCCTTCCTTTCTTTCCTTTCTTTCCTTTTCTTCTTTAGGAGACAGGAAAGTAGATGTTAGTTGAGATATGATTAGCAGTAACATCCATTAAAAAATCATCCCGTAAAATGACCCTTTTTCTGTAAGAAAATTCATTCGATCCTGCTTAGAATCAGTATGTTATTTCCTCAAGATCAACAACTAGAGAATTCAGTACTACAAGTGACATTTTCAAGCCAATACAAGCTTGTCCAGTTATGACATAGTTTTGAAAAAAAAAAAGAAAAAAAAATGGGGGCTATTTTCTATCGTGTTTTTGCTAATATATAGGAATGACTAAGTTTTGATTTTAGATTCAGGGACGAACCAGAGACCAGAGGAATCAAATGTGATTCATCAAAGTTGATCAAGATGGGCTTTGAGTATAAATATGACATGAGAGAGATCATTGATGATAGCTTGGAATGTGGAAAAAGGATGGGAGCTCTCCAATTAGTTAATCAGATTCAGAACTCAACCACATAAATAATTTGTAGTTCTCTTTTTTCGTTCAGGCATTAAATTTGCAGTTTGATGTGGTAACGTTTTATTATTATTTTTTATTGGTTGGTTTGAACAGTCACGAGAGTTGTTTGTCCAATTTGAATCCTCTCTCACCTCGCTATAAGAAAAGCAAAGCATTCAATCAATTTCTTTTTGGGCCAAATTGTAGAAAACCAAAGTGAAAAAAAAAATATTCTTTGGAAAAAAAAAATCATGATTTTGCATCCTGAACTTTATAATTTTTTTAAATTTACCCTTAAATAGCAGAAATTGACAGAAAAAGTTCTTTTAATGCATTTTTTTTATTAGCAACTCCTAATATATATATAAAAAAAAACTCATTTTCATCTTCTCTTTTATTCTCTCTTCAACCTCTAAATTGTAAGAAATAAAAAAAAATCAAAGAAAGGCCCAAGAAGCAAAAAAAAAAAAAACACATTGAAATCCCAATTTGAGGATTTTTTTAATTATAAGAAACCCATTAAAAGTCACTGTTTTTCCTTTTGGTTTTGATTTTTGAATAATAATTTAATTTGTGAATTTACATTTCAAAATTTAGTTTGAATCGATTTTGGATGGTTGTGGTTGATGATAATGTTAAAGTAAAAAAAGAGATTTGATTGCTTCTTTTCTATGTGTTGATCTGAGCGACATGAAATTAATTTCTATAAGATTTATTGAATTCAAAGCCTTTACCGTTTAGACTGCCTATTTGTCTACAAGATTTATTTTATAAGTAAATCAGAGATTATGATATTGCGTATGAGATCAAGAAAATAGAAAATGGCAGGTTACTCGGGGTTTTTGTCAGCATTGATGACGTTAGTGATCCAAAGTTTGTAAATAATACAAGTATTAGAGTATATATATATATCACCATCTATTTTATAATTGAAAAAAGGAGTCGGAAGATAGCTCATCGACTTTGCTATTGCCCTAATTTTAAATTACTAAAATCACAATCGACAACATGGGCAACAATAATGAGGTCCTTCTTTTATTTCAATTGCCTGTTCAAGATTTGCAATGCATGGGGTTGAAGGAAGAAGGAGCTTAATTAGTCACTCTTTTTTCAATATTTTAAGGTTTGGGTAATGACATGCATACAAATAAATTGTATAAAATTATACATTATTTATCGTTAAATACATCAATTTATATGAAAATATAATAATGATTGTACATATAATAGTATTTTTCATCTACTTTGTATCAAGAGGAGGTGATTTTTTTATGTGGTTGTCGGTAATTAATGAAATTGATAAGGAAGCGGGGGAGGAAAAACCACCTTCTTAATTACAACTCAAATCTCTAGATTTTATTAATTAAATCTCAAATATTTTCCATATTTTTAAAGTGTATAATTTAATATAATAAAACCGTATTATTCCTTTGCATCCCAGTGATCCAGTCTCGAAAGAAACCACTGTGTTTATTTCCGTATCTTCCCCTCTTTTATGTTTTAAAAACTGGTTATTAATATAGTTTAATTTATCAGATTTTAGATTTAATTTTTAAAAATTACCAGTTTTAATTTTATAAATCTAAAAACGGTCCTGAGATTTATATGATTATTAACTTTATAATTCATAAAATTAATTAAAATATATACAAACTGACCCGAATATCTATGTTAATAAAAAAAAACCTGGGTAATTATCAGAGAACTTGAAAACCATCACGACGATTTTATTATAATTGTGGCTTAAATCGTTTTGTAGCTAGCAACTGTTGTATCCTGTCATCTAAGAATATGGTGCTGCCCTGAACCGGAAATGAAAAATTGAATTTCAACTTCAAGGATCAATTATTTTTCGAGTGTCTGAATACAAGTGACATGTTTCCGTGTAGACCAATCACATCCATGCAAGTGTTAAGGAACTGAGTTGTCAGAACACATTTCGAAGCAGAGCAAATGTCAGAAACAAACAGATGGAGGGTTTTTTTTAGCACAGTAAAGTAATACAATGAAGAAGATAGTTTGGAATTTAGTATAGTTTTGTGATTCGTGAATATCGTTCGCGACTTCATTTGAAATTTATATTTAGAAAAAAAAAATTCTTCTCTCTCCTTTCCCAACAGCCACTCATTCCTTCCCTCTCACCACCGTCAAAAACACCCACAACAACATTACTTCTCTCTCTCTCTCTCTCTCTCTCTCTCTCTCTCTCTC
>Ga0325414_1003198_pt1 | contig 16959 bp, 18 predicted proteins | sample PopdelMetagenome_8_FD_206183 | JGI IMG/M metagenome (GOLD analysis project Ga0325414, IMG submission 206183) | Populus deltoides microbial communities from Bellville, Georgia, United States - Leaf-PdKOR-R3 | ecosystem: Host-associated > Plants > Phyllosphere > Phylloplane/Leaf | place: USA... | reverse complement strand
AACCCTTTTTACATGGACAGCAGCTAACTCAAACATCATGGAAGAAATGGACAAGCGCTGGCTTTGTCTAAATAGCAATCAATTATTCAAAGGGAAGAAAAAGTTTCACAACCGAATGACCAACGAATGCCTATAAAAAAATAACAAAGGAAAAGAGATTGGGGCCTATACCTGCAGATCCTTTTGCAGCAAAATATGACCAGAGATCGAAAGACAACTCACGTGTGACTCCTTAGCTACTGGTAGATGACGGAAGAAACAAAGATGCTGAAGCTGATGTGCTGGTGAATTGAACGTTCTTCGTCTCTTGCTTTTACTGATTTGCCCGTCGCCTGCCTCTCCTTTCTCCTCTCTTTTGTTTTCTTTCACAGTGACAAAAGGATGTATGGGAACCAAAGGCTCTATGGATCAAAGAAAGAAACCCCTCTGTTCCCCTATTACCTGCGTTTTTTTTACTCCCTGCCTCTCTTGCGTTTTCCTTCTCTTTATTTTGCTTTTTTCTTTTCTTTTTTCTCTGTTTCTTTCTTTTCTTTTATGCTCTTCTTTTCTCTCTCTATTAGGTCATTAGCAGAGCTTATATATAGTCTAAATATATCTCTATTTAGGAAAGATTCAATGCATTAATTCTAGGATGCAAATCCCTACTGATTTGCAGTAAAAAAAATGCAAAAAGGAAACTTAAATATTCTGATTCTGATGTCTGATTTCTTTCCAGTTTTTTAGAGGATGGTGTGGCTTCTTTCTTTCCTTCCATAAGGCTAGCTGCTCCCTTTGAAATGAGGCAATAAAAACGTGGTTGCAGCTATAAAAATCAGGAGTGATGATACAGGAAAATAGCAGGAATTTGCTGAGAAAAAAAAGGAAAGAAATTAGATGGATAAGGGTGCATGCTGCAAAGTCTTATTTTCCTTATTCGGTGTTGGTAAAAATCCTGTCATTTATGATGATCCAGCCCCCCTCTCCAGCTTTCAATATCCTTCTTCAATTCAATCCCTCATTGTAGCACTTTTCGATTCAATCCTTGGTAAAAAAAAAATTCCTTCGAATCAGTCCCACGAACTTGGGCTAGATCCTTCCCGCAGCAGAATTCTCTGCCTTCACGTCAGATATTCAAACGGGAATATCTTGAGTTTCTGATATCGAAATCAAGCGATTGAAAAGCCCAAATTTATCTATGCGTCCAGGACTACAACTTTGATGAAGGAGTCGAAGTGAGATAAAATTGTTTTAGAGAATAGAATCTGGCAGTAATCTAGTTGATCAAAAAAGTTCTTGATCTGACAATGCTGAGCATCCAAATCTGACTGAGAATCTGTCCTAAGAACAATGATCCCTAGGACCTAATAAAGGTGTAGGTCAATTTTTCAACGTGTCATAAGTGACAGAATATAGCTAGGATGGTCAGATATCGTACGAAACTAAGTCAGAATCAGAGCCAAAGTTGGAAAAAAAATTGCGACAGCAGCAGGACCATTTTTTTAGTGTAAATTTTGAGGGATTTATCCAATCTTAAAGACCAGATAAAGAAGGAATGAATTTAACATTATGAAGACTCTTGATCAACCTAAGAAAACTTGACGATTTTGGTAGCAAAGGGGAAGGATAAAAAGAGAGCAGAAAACAGTTCAAACAAGGTTTCGAAAAAAAATATTTCCTTCTCTGCTTTTGTCAATCTTCCAGCAAACATGAGTTAAACTCCTACACTCAGTTCAAAAGAGGTATACATCATCTCCAGCACATGGGGTCCAAAATTGAGTAACAACAGATGCCCTCTCTTTACAATGCTTACAAAGCAAAACTTGTCAAATGCTTCGCGTAGTAAGTGTTGTAAAGATACATTGTCTGATTATGCTAAAACTTAGTGCTTTTCCTAAACAATGGTTTCCTTATCAAGTGACCTGCATATCTAGAAAAACTCCACGTTTTTTATTTTTAGAAATGGTACAATTATTGGGGGACCTGCTCATCCTAAAATTCTTAGAAAACTCCACGCTTTACTAAGAAATGGACTCAATATCAGGTGACCTGCCCACCTTAAAATTTTTAAAAAACTCCACGCTTTTCCAAGAAATGGTCTCAATGTCGGGTGATTGGCCCCTTTTAATATTTTTAGAAAACTCAATGCTTTTCTAAGAAACAGTTTCAATATCAGGTGACCGGACCCTCTTAAATTTCTTAGAAAACTCCACACTTTTCTAAGAAATGGTCTCAATATTGGGTGACCTGCCTATCTTAAAATTCTTAGAAAACTCCACGCTTTTCTAAAAAACAGTCTCAATATCAGGTGACCTGCCTATCTTAAAATTCTTAGAAAACTCCACGTTTTTCTAAGAAACATTCTCAATATCAGGTGACCGGTCCATCTTAAGATTCTTAGAAAACTCCACGCTTTTCTAAGAAACGGTTTCAATATCAAGTAACCGGCTCCTCTTAAAATTCTTAGAAAACTCCACGTTTTTCTAAGGAATGGTCTCAATATCGGGTGACCTGCCCATCTTAAGATTCTTAGAAAACTCCATGCTTTTCTAAGAAACGGTCTCAATATCAAGTGACTGGCTCATCTTAAAATTCTTAAAAACCTCAACGCTTTTCTAAGAAACGGTTTCAATATCAGGTGACCGGCCCATCCTAAAATTCTTAGACAACTCCATGCTTTTCTAAGAAACGGTCTCAATATCAAGTGACTTGCCCATCTTAAAATTCTTAGAAAACTCCATGCTTTTCTAAGAAACGGTCTTAATATCAGGTGACTGGCCCATCTTAAAATTCTTAGAAAACTCCACGCTTTTCAAAGGAATGGTCTCAATATCGGGTCACCTGTCCATCTTAGGATTCTTAGAAAACTCCACGCTTTTCTAAGAAACGGTTTCAATATCAAGTAACCGGCTCCTCTTAAAATTCTTAGAAAACTCCACGCTTTTCTAAGGAATGGTCTCAATATCGGGTCACCTGCCCGTCTTAAGATTCTTAGAAAACTCCACGCTTTTCTAAGAAACGGTCTCAATATCAAGTGACTGGCTCATCTTAAAATTCTTAAAAACCTCAACGCTTTTCTAAGAAACGGTTTCAATATCAGGTGACCGGCCCATCCTAAAATTCTTAGACAACTCCATGCTTTTCTAAGAAACGGTCTCAATATCAAGTGACTTGCCCATCTTAAAATTCTTAGAAAACTCCATGCTTTTCTAAGAAACGGTCTTAATATCAGGTGACTGGCCCATCTTAAAATTCTTAGAAAACTCCACGCTTTTCTAAGAAATGATTTCAATATGAGGTCACTAGCCCCTCTTAAAAATCTTAGAAAACTCTACGCTTTTCTAAGGAATGGTCTCAATATCGGGTGACCTGCCCATCTTAAGATTCTTAGAAAACTCCATGCTTTTCTAAGAAACGGTCTCAATATCAGGTGACCGGCTCATCTTAAAATTCTTAGAAAACTCCATGCTTTTCTATGAAATGGTCTCAATATCGGGTGACCTACCAAAGTGGAAAGGGGGAAGAGTGGTCTCATTCTTATGGGTGACCTACCCAGGGGAAGAATGACCTCATTATAATGGGTTACCTACCCAGGTAAAAAAAGATGGAGAACGGTCTGATTCTAATGGGTGACCTACCTAGAAAAAATGATGGTCTCATTGTGATGGGTGACCTACCTAAGTGGAAAAGAAGAAGAGTGGTCTCATTCTTATGGGTAACCTACCCAGGAGAAGAATGGCCTCATTATAATGGGTGACCTACCCAGGTAAAAAAAGATGGAGAATGGTCTGATTTTAAAGGGTGACCTACCCAGAAAAAATGATGGTCTCATTGTGATGAGTGACCTACCTAAGTGGAAAAGGGGAAGAGTGGTCCCATTCTTATAGGTGACCTACCCAGGGGGAAGAATGGCCTCATTATAATGGGTGACCTACCCAAGTAACAAAAAAATAGAGAATGGTCTCATTCTAATGGGTGACCTACCTAAAAACAATGATGGTCTCATTATAATGGGTGACCTACCCAGGTGGAAGATGATGGTCTCATTATGATGGGTGACCTACCCAGATGTAAGAGAAAAGGATTTTAGAAATGGGTTTCAATATTCGGAGACTTGCCCGTTTTAATTATTATTATTATTATTTTAGAAAAACTCCACGCTTTTTCTAGGGAATGGTCTCAATCTCGGGTGACTTGCTCGTCTTAAGATTACTCCATGTTTTTCCTCAAGGAATGAAGTAGTGCTGGTTCACAATTCATATTCTTTTCCGTAGCTCCGTTGACTTGAGATTCTATCTCTTAGCAGTTCCCAAAAACTTGGAACTAATTTGGCTTTCATCACACCTTTCCTGCCAAGTTAGTGTTATGACATTATAGCATGCATGTTTTTTGTTACCTATCTTGGAAACATAGGTCCCCCTTTCTGTAGTACACTTCTTCAAGCTCTTGTTTCCATTTGTTTGTCCGACCTGTTCTCTTGGACCGAAATACGCTCCACGCGCTATATTTCCTATCCTTTTGTGCTTGGTGAAGAGGTCTCCAGTTTCTTATAGGGCCCTTTCTTGCTCCATTGAGTATTGCCTTTTATTTATTATTTTAAGAGGAAAATTTGAAAGATTTTGGTTTTGTTCATGAAAACTGAAACTTTAAATGCAATTACCAATTCTCATAAAAGATGTTTTTAAAAGTTTTTATGATGATACCCTTTAGGCTTTGGTTCTCTATGGACCCCTATATGCATGTTTTGCCCCCAGCGTGGTGTGTAATACCTATCAGGTTTAAAAAATTGGTTTGGTTCCCTCCAATTGATGGAGTCAATTCATTAGTCATATGTAAGAAAAGAGTTTGTTTAAGTAAAAGATTTCAAATGCTATGAGATCATGCGTTTTATGAAGAAAAGGTTCTTTACAGAGAGAATTCATGGCCGGACTTTATTTTATTGATTGGGAACTTACGAAATGCATCAAACGTAATATTTCCTTATAGAGTCAGAATTCACAGGCCTAACTAGATCTTCTCCATCCATTCTAGATAACAGCAAAGCTCCTCTAGAGAATGCTTTCTTCACTACGTAAGGGCCCTCATAGTTCGGCGCCCATTTACTCTGATCTTCTCTTGGTAAAGGCAAAATTTTCTTCAATACAAGATCTTCTTCGTGGAATCCTCGAGGTCGAACCTTCTTGTCGTATAATTTGGTAGAGTTGATGATGACAGATTGTGGCTATTCTCTTTTCATTTATCAGATTCAGCTGTTCATATCTAACTTTTGCCCTTTCTACCTCTTCCAGCTTAGAGTCTACTAGTACTCTCAATTATGGGATTTCCACTTCTAAAGGCATCACCGCCTCCATTCCATATACCAACATGTACAGGGTGGCTCCTGTTGAGGTTCGGACTGCGGTGCGATACGCATGAAGGGCAAATGGCAACATCTCATGCCAATCTTTATAGGTGACTACCATCTTCTGAATAATCTTTTTGACATTCTTGTTAGCAGCTTCTACCGCACCATTCATCTTTGGTCTACATGGCGAAGTGTTGGAATGCTTGATTTTCCATTTAGCGCAGAGTTCTATTATCATCTTGCCATTGAAATTCTGGGCATTATCAGTTATAATCTTTTCTAGTAGACCATACCGACAAATCAATTCTCTCTCAATAAATTTCTTCACCACTTTTTGCGTCACATGAGCAAATGACCCGGCTTCTACCCATTTTGTAAAGTAGTCGATAGCCATGAAAATAAACCTATGACCATTGCTAGCTTTTGGGTTTACAGGTCCAATCACATCAATTCCCCACATCGCGAAGGGCCATGGAGATGTCAAGTTAAACAGAGGAGCTGGAGGGGCGTTGATTTTGTCACTGTATACTTGGCACTTATGACATTTTTGGACATAGTCGATGCAATCCTTTTCTAATGTCATCCAAAAGTAACCGACTCTTTGTATCTTCCTATCCATCACGTATCCATTAGCATGGGATGAGGAAATCCCTTCATGGACTTCTCGTAACGCGCTTTTTGCCTTAAATTCATCCAAACATCTCAACAAAGTCCCATCGAATGATTTCTTATACAAAATCTCTCCATCAAGATAAAAATCCTTTGCCAACCTTCTCAAGGTCTTTTTGTCGATTTTGGATGCTCCTATGGGATATGCCTGGTTTTGGATGAAATTCTTGATATCATAGTACCAAGGGTTTCCATCCACTTCTCTTTTGATTGAGCAACAATGATCTGGGTTATTTCTGATATTGATGTGTACTGGTTGTACCTTGTGCCCAAAGTCTATTTTGGCCATAGATGCTAGTGTAGCTAAAGCATCTGCAAATTGGTTTCCTTCCCTTCCTAGATGGGTGAACTCTATTTCCTCAAATTCTCCAGCCAGTTTAGATAGTCATTCTTGGTAAGGCCTTAATTTCTCTTCCTTGGTTTGCCATTCTCCTTTTACTTGGCAAATGATCAGTATTGAGTCTCCATATACATCTATCTTTCAGATATTCATCTCCAATGCAGCCTCTAAACCGAGAATGCAAACTTCATACTCAGCCGTGTTGTTGGTGCACCTAAACTGCAGCTTAACTGAAACTGGATACTGCTTCTTATCAGGAGAGATTATCACTGCACCCGCTCCGTACCATATACATTTACAGCACCATCAAAGTACATAATCCACCAATCTGATTTCTCTTCCTCGATTGCAAGCACATCTTCATCGGGAAAGTCAAAGTTTAATGACTCATAATCTTCCATAGCATGGTCAGCCAGGTGATCGGCAATAACACTCCCTTTCATGACTTTCCTTGTCATATATACTATATCATACTCAGCCAATAGAACTTGCTATCTTGCAATTTGGCTCAATAGATAAGGCTTTTCACAAATGTAGCTCAATGGGTCTAATTTGGAAATTAACCACGTAATGTGATACAATATATACTGACATAATCTCTTTGCAGCCCATGTCAATGCGCAACACAGCTTCTCAATCATAGTATACCTAGACTCACATTCTATGAACTTCTTGCTCAGGTAATAAATGACCCTTTCTTTCCTTCCGGTTTCATCGTGTTGCCTAAGCACACATCCCATTGCTGTTTCAGTTACTGTTAGGTACAATATCAATGCCCTTTCTAGTATAGGAGGAACAAGCAGGGGTGGATTCAATAAGTACTGCTTGATTTTCTTAAAAGCCTCTTTGCACTCTTCATTCCAAATTCCAGGGTTCTTCCTTAACAAACGAAAGATCGGGTCATAAGTCGTGGTTAATTGGGATATAAACCTAGCAATGTAATTCAACCTTCCTAAGAAACCTATCATATCCTTCTCAGTCTTAGGAGGTGGCATAGATTGAATAGCCTTTACTTTATCAGGATCCACTTCTATCCCTTTGTCACTCACCACAAATCCCTACAACTTCCCAGATTTCACCCCGGACGAACACTTCGCTAGGTTAAGCCTCAACTTATATTTCTTTAGTCTTTCAAACAATTTCTTCAATATTTGGACATGATTCTCTCCCTCTCTAGATTTAGCAATAATGTCATCCACGTATACTTCAATCTCTTTGTGCATCATGTCGTGAAACAAAGTCATCATAGCCCTTTGGTAGGTGGCCCCAGCATTCTTCAAACCAAATGGCATAACTTTGTAGCAAAATGTTCCCCATGATGCTATAAAGGTTGTCTTCTCCTTATCCTCTTGCGCCATTTTTATCTAATTGTAGCCCGAAAATCCATCCATAAAGGAATATGTGGAGCTGCATGCTGCATTATCAACTAACATATCTATATGTGGTAGAGGGAAATTATCTTTAGGGCTAGCCCGATTTATGTCCCTAAAGTCCACATAAACTCTAATTTTACCTTCCTTTTTGGGTACCACCACTATGTTCGACGCCCATTTTGGATACTTGACTACTTCCAAAAAACCAGCGTTCCATTGTTTTTCAATTTCTGCTTTTACTTTGATTAAGACCTTCGGATGAGTTTTCCTCAACTTTTGCTTAATCGGTTTGTATCCTTCCACCAGTGATATCCTATATACTACAATATCTGTATCCAAACCATGCATAACTTTGTAGGACCAGGCAAAGACATCTATGTAATCTCGGAGCAGTGCAATCAACTTTTCTTTCTCTTCAGTGTGATCAAAGTCCCTATTTTTAGCTCTCTCTTAATTTCTTCATTACCCATATTTATGGTTTCAAGTTCCTTTTTAGCGGGCCTCCAAGCCTGTTCGTGCTGTTATATTAATTTTGTGAATTCCCACATGTTTTTCTCCTCTCATTCCTTATCTTCTACATCTACTATGTATTCTTTAAAGTTTGGCCATTCATTCTCAATGTATTGTTATGGATGATCCGCTTTCAGGGTTCCTAAAAGCGAGAAGTGATGTGTAAATGCACAGTAAGACATCAAGATGAATTTTGAAAATGCATGATCTCATTAAAAGGAAAAGATTGGCTTAATAACAAAAAAAAATCCAATTAACATCTTGAGCTTCAATTGTCAATGAATAAGAATAAAACAAAACAGAAGAAGGCAAACAACATAAATAAAATTGTAATCCAACAATCATTGTTGATTACATTTTGAAAACCAATGGAGCTTCTTGGATCTCCCAATTCTGGAACTTCTCTCTTTCGGCTAGCTTTCGAACAAAAGTCCTAGCGGTAACTTCTTCTAGAGTGTAGATGGTTAATTGTGACAACTCTTCATCCCTTCTTTCGGATTTAATCTTCTTAGCAAAGTCCTCAACTTGTTCTTCCTCCAGAGTGTTTATGTTCATTAAAAAAAGCTTTTGAAGAAGGTTTCCATGTCCCTTATCAGGTTGCGTCATATATGCGGCCTTTGGAAACGAAATCCTAATTGGAGGATGGCTAAGCTTTCTTCTTCAGGCTTCCTTTCTTCAATCCTAGCCATTCTCTTCTCCCTTCTTGCACTGACAGCTCGCTTGTAATCCTCCTTCTTAGGCTTATATCCAAGCCCAAACCTCTGTTCTGCAGCTTTTAGCTTGATTATATCAATCCATTCAAGTCTTCCTTTCTCGATGTCATATGGGAAAGGAATTTTGTGTTTCAAAAAGCCTTTAGCGGCCATTTTGGTGGCCTCCAAGATTTTTGGTTTTCTCAGCACAATGTTCTCGAGCACCCACTCGGTATTCACAACCTCAAATGCATGAAGGCTTCCATCCCTACAATCTTCAGCCTCATTGAATGGATCCGCCACATTTCTTACCATTGATATAGTCTCCTCAGCCTTAACGGTAATCAGAATACCATTGACAATGTACTTCAAACATTGATGCAGCGAGGAGGTGATGGCTCCCGCAGAATGTATCCATGGCCTTCCTAACAACATACTATAGGAAGGGTGGACATCCATCACTTGAATGGTTACTAGAAAGACTTGTGGACCCACAGCTAGTTCGACCTTAATTGTCCCTATCACTTACCTTGGCGAGCCATCGTACGCTCTAGCCATCATCACACTAGGTTGCATGTGTGAGGGATCTACCGGCATTTCATCCAGCATATGCCTTGGTAACACATTAAGGGTTGAGCCGTTATTGATGAGAACTTTACCGATGAGACAATCTTTGCATCGGACTGTGACATACAAGGGCTTGTTATGTCCTGTTCCTTCAGCGTCAAGTTCATCTTGTGTGAAATATAAGTAATTGGCAGAATGGATCCTCCCTACGAGATGCTCCATAGTCTTTTGTTCAATATCTTGGGGTATGTAGGCCTCATTCAGTACTTTTTGCAAAGAATTACGATGCAGCTCGGAGTTGAGTATTAATGACATAATGGAGATCTTGGCAGGGGTTTTCTTCAACTGATCCACTATGCAGTACTCACTATACTTCATCAATTTTAGGAACTCATTTGTTTCTTCCTCAGTCACAGGTTTATTTACCTCAAGCTCTTTATCGAGGTCTAACACCTCCTTGCCCTTAGCCTTTCTTTGCTTCTCTAGTTCTTTAGGTGTGAAACAACGACCACTCCGAGTTAGTCCACTTATCTCAGTTTGGAACAACGACAAGGGAGTTTTGATATTTAAGGTATAACCATAATCTCTAGGCATCGCTCCATAGTCTGCTTTGTTTGCCATTGAGGGCTTAGTTAATACCAATTTCGAGAGCCCATTAGCTGTTGATTGGATTCTACATTTCCCCCAATTCTCTATCATCTCTATCTCTTCATTGTCGCTTACGGCCTCAATCCTTAGCTCTTATAGAGTTATCATTCTTGCAACTTTTTGATGAAATTCAATGCATTCGTCAATGTGATGCCCTTTCTTTTTATGGAAGGGGCAAAAGTCATTTTCCCCTATGTAGCATTCAGTCGATTTTTCCAAGTGTCCAGACTACTACAACATAAAGTATAGCTTTGTCATGGTCACTTTTAACACCCTCTCTTTGCTACCAATCTCCATGGTATTCACTCCACCACTACCAGCGACATGTTTGGGTAAAGGGTTTGAATTCACATTAGGCGAATCCTCGAAAGTGACCCATCCAACTTGATCAGCTGCAACACCTTCTTTTTAAAAGCAAAGCAAGCCTCAATGCTATGACTCGCGTGACTAGCATGGTATTCACAAGTCACCTCGGGGTTGTACCAAGTAGGGAAAGGTGGTTGCATAAGTGGTACTGGTAGGGGAGCTATCTGTCCAATACTCAACAACTTGGCATACAACTCTTTTAAGGTTATTGGTAAAGGTGGTAATTGTTCTTCCGATGGTCGGTTGTCTTTTCTTTGGTAATTGCTTTGGTTATTTGCTGGGAATTTTGTTTGATTGAGTTGGTTTGGGATGGAGGGTTTGGCAAAGTTGATATTAGTAACTTGGGTCGTAGGTGTTTGGTAGCTTTTGCTTCTCCCTTTGTAACTATCTTCTAGGTTATTCACCTCAATTTCCTTCTTCTTCCCAACAAAACCCCTCTTCTCTATAGGTTCCGCAATTCTCCTACTTCGAATTCCTTGCTCAATTTGCACAGCATCATAGAAATGCTGAGCTGAGCTACCCATAAGATGTTCCTAGTATGGAGCCCTAAAAGTATTGGCAAACAATGTTACCATCTCCGTCTCTATTAGTGGAGGTTGTACATTGATAGCTTGGTCTCGCCACCTTTGAGCATAAGCCCTCACGGACTCTTGAGTTCCTTTATCCATGGTAATCAGACTGGTCCTACCAGGAGCAATCTCAAGATTGAATTTGTATTGTTTTAAGAAAGCATCTGCCAGATCTATCTATTTCTTAATCCTAACGTTGTCCAGCCTCATATACCAGTTGAGGGCCGATCCTATAAGGCTATCCTGGAAGAAGTAAATTAGCAATTTATCATCGTGGATAACTTCTGCCATCTTGTTATAGTAGGAACGAAGATGGGTCTTTGGGCATTCCATTCCGGTATACTTAACAAACTCCGACACTCTAAACTTCTTTGGAATTACTATATTAGGCACCAAACATACTTCAGCGGCCCTAATTGGGTTAAATAAATCATTTCCTTCAACTGCCCTTAGCCTCTCTTCTAGCGCAGTCCACTTATCATACCCTACATGATTAGAGAATCTGATGTCCTATGGATCCTCGTTTGTTAAATCCATTGTAATAGGGATTTGGATGGGCCGAGTGGGATTAGGATGCTGCTTATTTGGTGTATTTGCCCTGTGTTTATAGGTACGACAGGGATTTGAGCTGCTGGTGGTGCTTCATCAGGTTGAGTAGACGTTCCCTCTCCATCTTTGGCTCTCAACATTTGCTCGAGCAAACTGGTCAGGTGCGCCACATCATTCTGAACTCCTTCAAGCTCTCTTTAGTACCGAGCTTCTGGTTGTGACTTTTCTTCATTTTCCATCCTTTTTCTTTGTCGAGTGTTGTGGATTCTAGAAGGGGGGGACCTATGTTTCTTAGTCTACAGATGCGTGTATAGATGTATGAGAAAATGCATGATTGAGAATGCTTTGTATATTGGGTATGGATTCAACCTTCTTGTGAACGAATAATAGCCACCACCTTATAAACATGGGTTCTCTTGTCACATTGCTAGGAGTACTGCCTTCAAGTCGTTTGCTTGAATCATATTCACCAAGAGACAGATTTTGCATAAGAAGATGGGTCAACGCCCTTTTCATTAATGCTTGATAAGTTTATTACATTAATAAATAAAAAGTAAATACAAAATATATTAATCCCTTTCCTCCACAAACTCTTTAGCCAAAGGTAAAAAGGCAAAGCCGTGGTTCTCAATCTTCCCTAGAAAGGCATCGGTTTCAGCTAGGCTTCGGCGATAGCGAATGATGTCCACTCCCACATTTCGCGCATTGATTCTAATAATCCGAGCATGTACAACAGCTTCCCAACATATTGATGTCCCCTCTTAATTGTTTTGTAAAAGAAACTTAAAAAAAATTCTCCCCCCATTTTTTTCTTTATTGTTGTAGGTTTTAGAAAGGAAAATAGGGTATTTATAATCCAGAAGTGCTTTTCATGTATTATCAGAGAAACCATGCAATCTTAACTCTTGACATTTCAAAAATTTAACACCAAAATTGTATGTCCCTTTGATGTGCCTTACAATTCTTTTGGCTGCTCCCATATGCATTTCACTTGGACAATGCATAAAACGAGATAGAAGACTTGTTGCATAAACTATATCAGGTCTGGTTACTGTTAAAAACAACAAACAACCAATCAAGCTTTTGAATTTCTATTCATCAACTCTGGCAGTTCCATCTCCTTTGCTGAATTTGTTCTTTTGATTCATTGGAGTGGTTATTGGTTTGCAATTCTCCATATGAAATTTATTCAAGATTTCCTTTGCATATTTCTTATGACAAAAGAATATTTCTTCTTTGCTTTACTTGATTTCCATTCTCAGAAAAAAAAACTCATGAGACCAAGATCGGTCATTTTAAAAACTTGCATCATCTTCTGCTTGAATTTTTCAACTTGCTGTGTATTGCTTTCTGTCACTAAAAGATCATCAACATAGAGGGATATTACAAGAACATCATTGTTAATCTTCTTTACATAGAGAGTTGCTTCAGATAAGATTTCCTGAAAGCCAGAACTTATCAAATAGACATCAATTCTGCCATACCCGGCTCTAGGTGCCTGTTTCAACCCATAAAGAGCCTTTTTAGTAGATAAACTTTGTCTTCTTTTCCTTGAATCACAAAACTAGCTGGATATTCAACATAAATTTCTTCTTGTAGAATGCCATTTAAGAAGGCTGATTTAACGTCTAACTAGTATACTTTCCAGTCCTTATAAGCAGCAACAACAAACAACAATTTGATGGTATCCATCCTTGCTACAGGAGCAAATGTATCAGAATAATCAACACAATAAATCTAAGCATACCTTTAACAACCAACCTAGCTTTATGATTGTTGATGGTGCGATCTGCATTCAGTTTGGTTCTGAATAGCCATTTCATGCCAATGATATTTTTGTCTGGTGGTATGTCAACTAGTTCCCATGTGCAGTTCTTTTCAATCATGGATATCTCCTTTTGCATTGCTTTCTGCCATTCTAGGTTCTATTAAGCTTCTTCATAGCCTTCTGGTTAGCAGAATGCTACATTACTCCTTTGGTAAATGTCTTCAAGAGATCTGGTGCCTCTGATTGGTGAATCATCAAATGATTCATCCTGTAATTGAGGTTTGATTTGATTTGCAAGCAGCTCATTTCTTTGTGAGTCTCCCCAGTCTCATTGTTCATCTTCATGGAAATGAACATCCTTGATAATGGCCATCTTCTGAGTCTGAGGATGATACACTTTGTAGGCTTTAGAAACAGTACTATAGCCACCAAAGATACCCGGCATAGCCTTCTTATCAAGCTTGTCCGTCTTTATCTGTGGAACATGAACAAAACATATACTGCCAAAGATTTTAAGAAAGCTCAGTGAAGGTTTGTAATTATAGAAAACTTCAAAAGGTGTTTTTTCTTCCAACAATTTTGTTGGAAGTCGGTTTTGAAGAAAAACAGCTGTGTAAGCTGCTTCTGCCCAAAACATCTTTGGCAAATTCTTTTCTTGTAGCATGCATCTAACCATCTCTATTATACATCGGTTTCTCCTCTCACTAACTCCATTATGTTCTGGAGTGTAAGGAGTAGTGAGTTGATGTTCAATGCCAGCATCTTCATAGTACAAATTAAATCCTGATGAAGTGTATTCTTTACCATTGTTTGAATGAATGGCTTGAATTTTGCAGCTACTTTGATTCTCCACATTCTTCTTGAATCTCCAAAAAGAGAATGTAATATCGACTACCTTTTAGTGAAGATGTGCTTAGAGGACTAGCAACATCAGTATGGATTAATTGAAGTTTCTGTGTAGACCTCCAAGTTGATTTTGGAAATGGTTTCTTGTTTTACTTACCAAACTGACAATCATTACAATTTGGTAAGTGATCAGTGCATGAAGGCACAACTTTTACAACATCATGCTTCTTTATATTGAGCATTCGTTGTTGATGACAGTGTCCCAGCCTCTTATGCCATACTTCTATATCATTTAGCTTTGTTAAAAAAGTTGTGTGCTCCTCCTTAAATGGTACAAATGAGAAACTTTTGCCTTTCATCCTGGATTGCAATATTTTTTGCCCGGTAGCATCAAAGATATAGTAAGATTGATCTTAAAAAATTACCTTCATAGCTTTCTATCTTAATTGCCCAACACTAAACAAATTCTGATCTATATAAGGTATATAGAGAACATCAGAAATTTTTTTTGTACCTGAGTTTGTTGTGATGACAACAATCCCTTTTCCTTTAGCTGTTATATATATATACAATCACCATTTCTAATTTTGACTTTAGCAACTTCAGTAGATTGCAAAGTTCTAAAGAGACTTTTATAAAAAGTCATGTGGTGTGTGCAACCACTATCTATCAGCCAGTGATCTGAGGAGGTTTGAACTGAAAAACACATGGCTACAAACATCTAATCTTCATCATCTTGACTAGCGACTTGAGCATCTTCTTCTTGTTTCTGAGGTTTTGTCTTGCAGATAATTACTTCATGTCCCAGTTGGTTACATTTGCTACACCTTGCATCAGGTCTCTTCCAGAACTTGAATGGTGGATGACCTATCTTGTTGCAGTGTTGACATGGTGGAAAAATTTCTTAAGAAATTTTCTTTTGCTCTGAAATTGACTGGAAGTAGTTCTACTGCTGCTTGAAGCCTAGTTTTTTCTGAAGAACTTCTTCTTATCAGAATCTGGATACTTGGCTTGTAAATCACCTTCTGTAACACAATCTTACCTCATAAGTCTTCTTTGCTCCTGAACTTGTAAGGCATTTAAACATTCTGCCAATGTAATATTCGACAGATCTTTTGTATTCTCCAATATAGTAATTGAAGCTTCATATTTTTTTGGTACTATACCAGAATTTTTTCAACAATTCTACAGTATGTAAATGATTTTCCGAGCAATCTGACGCTGTTTACAATGCCAAACAATCTATCTAAGTATTCTTTTATGGTCTCAGATTCTTTCATTCACTGTAGCTCAAACTCTCGTATCAAGTTGAGGATTTGCATTCCACGAATTCTTTCATCTCCTGCGTATTCCTTCTTTAAATAATCCCAAACATCTTTCTCTAATTTAAGAGACATAATTCTTGTGAAAATGGTTGTTGAAACAACAGCAAACATACATGCTTTTGCTTTTGATTTCCTTGTTTTTCTCTCTCTGTGATTTCTGATCTGAGCCACAATTGGATTGGTTGGCAACAGATGAACTTCATAATCTTCTTTAATAGCTTCCCATAGATCAAATGGCTCTAGGTATGTTTCCATTTTCACTGCCCAAAACTGGTAGCTTTATCCATCAAAGATAGGAGGAGCAATTTGAGAAAAACTGGCTTCAGCTTCCATCACAGATCCCTTAAGAAGTTGCTCTGATACCAATTGAAAGTGTTTTTATTGTTAGTTTTGTTTAATGTTTGTAGTTACAAGCATATGAAAAGAGTTTTTAATGCTTAACAAGCAATGTTGCATTCACCTCTTTGTTGCTTTGATTTCTGTTTAATGAAGTTATTTTAAAGTTTTATTTATGTTTTTAATGTAATCAAATTGTTGTTTAAATTCTCCTTTTGATCTATAAATGTTGTTTTAAGCTTTGGTTAGTTGGAGTTATACATGTTTAAAGAAAGAATATTTATCCTTAGCTTGTTGAGCCTGTTCATGCATAAAAATGAGTTCAGAAAACCAATTTTGAATCCATGTTGCATGAACATGTAGGATGTTTTAGGTTAGTTTTTTTGATTTGGTATCTCATGCTTAATTTTGATGTTTTTTATATTCAAACATGTTTGTTTATGTTAGAGTGACTTGTTTTGATAAAGATAGCATGTTTTAGAGGTCAAATATACCAATTCTTGGGGTTGATAATGACTAGGCTACTGAATTAATTTTCTAGGCAATGGCTGAGTTTATAGGCAATGTTCTTCGTGTTCTTGGGAAGAACATTGCCTTACTTCCTTGATTTGGCCAATTTCTGTCCATTTGTTTGCATATACACCTTCCTTATACATAATTAACCAATAATATAGTGTTTATTTGCATCAATAACATGTTGAAATGGTTTTAATCCTAGGATTTTAATTTTGAACCAAAGTCCATTTTGGCCAAATCGTGATGATTTATTGATAATCGAAGTGAATGGATGCTAGATTATTGATCCTTGCATGATTTCTAGCATGTATGTGCCTTTTTATTAGTCCATATCCGATTGAGAACTATGTTGTTGGGTTCAAGTTGAGTGCTCTTCATTTGTTCTTCATGTTCTTCCCAATAACATTGCTTAGCATGATTTTGACTTGTTTTGTTTTATTTTATTTATTTTCCCATAACCCTTTTTTATGCATCATTAACAAATAATCTAGTATTTATTTACATCAATAACATGATTTCAATAGCTTTTAATCATAGAGTTTCAGTTTTGAACTGAAACCTATTT
>Ga0325414_1003197_pt1 | contig 16960 bp, 10 predicted proteins | sample PopdelMetagenome_8_FD_206183 | JGI IMG/M metagenome (GOLD analysis project Ga0325414, IMG submission 206183) | Populus deltoides microbial communities from Bellville, Georgia, United States - Leaf-PdKOR-R3 | ecosystem: Host-associated > Plants > Phyllosphere > Phylloplane/Leaf | place: USA... | reverse complement strand
TGTACGAAGATGTTGTGCTTAGCATAACGTGGAGTAGTGGAAAACATTGCCCAAACAAAGATAGTTTGATTTAAAAAACATGATATTTATAAAATATCATAATTATATATTATATTTTTAAAACGTGAAATTAACTAAATGTTATTTTTATAAAACACAATAACTTAGGATATCGAATTTTACAAGTATGGTGTTAATTAAAATTTAAATAGATAAAATATACAATGTTGTTTCTCTTACAAAAAAAAAAATCATTGTCATTCTCATTTCTTTCCTGAAAAACTTGTGAAACACTTAGATTTTATTCTTAAATCAACCAAAAAATGAACTTATTCTAGTTTTTAAGTATAATTTGATGTTTTTGTGTTAGAAATCTATCATTCCCTTTGCTTTCACCACCGTTGCGGCATCTATCCCAGCCATTTTTGTAGTTTTATAAGCAAAGTAAAGATACTAAATTGCTATTAATTTATATTTGGTTTGGTTGAAATCAAATATTGTTTAAGTTGAATTTTGAGTTTATGGTGAATTTAAAGTTTGTTGAATTAATGATAAATTAGTTAAAAATATATTTAATTAAAGTTTATTTGATATAGTTAAACATGAAAATAAGTTGAATTATTAATGAATTAATTATGTGTTGCATTTAATCTGGGTTAAGTTGCTAAAATAAGGATTTTATATATATTGTTGGAATCGGCTAATAATATAGTTAAATATGCATATACATTCATGCAATAAAGCATATATGTGGTTGAATTATGACGAATTACATGTCTTGTTAAATTATTGATAAGTTGATGAAATTAATATTTTTTTAAAATTAAATTAATTTTCTATAAATTTGCGTTTGATTTAATGCAATTGAGCATGAAAAATATCGATTGATAATGTATCATGAATTATGTTTAATTAATTTTCTATAAATTTGCGTGCGCTCGTTTGTGTGTATACATATATATATTTTTAAAATAAAAAATATTCTAACTATTTTATAATTTATTTATTTTTATATTTATCCTTCATATATTTAAAAATTTTAATTTACTTCCTAAAATTTTATACGCGCATAATAATTTATATAATTTAGTTTATTTTACCCTCATCATCAAATATATAAATTGTAATTTTTCAAAACATAAATAATAAAAACAAAAACAAAAACAACTAAATTAATGAACTATCCACGAGTACCGGATTTATTTATTTATTTTTCTAGATAAAGAGAATCCACTGAGCAGTAGTAATACTAATAAACAATGTGATTCCAGCTCTGTGGTTTCTTTTTTCTTGACTCAAGGCCGTGAGTGGATTCGATCTGGCATGGCTTGCCTGGTCAGGATTTTACAGATTGACTTCCTCGTGGCACTCGAATAGCAATGGATATGAACTAGAGGAAAAGTACTCGAGAGTTCCCTTTCCTAGCACTGGTCGAGGATAAACGTTCGGACACGAGTATTATAGAAAAAAGGGGACATAATTAAATTCTTAAAATGGAAAAAAGAAAATTATAGAGAAACCATCATCATATCAGACATGTAAAAACAAAAAAAAAAAAGTGCAAATCAACGAATTAGGACAAGTAATTAAAAAGGGATGTCTGAAGTTTCCATTTTGAGACACGTAGCATAGCTGATTAAATACCAGGAATAAAATGGCATAACTAATTCAAAAAATATCCAGTGATAATTAATAATATATTTTTTTTTAATAATTAAAAAAACATAAAAGAGAGAAAATATTATGTTACTAACCAATTCATGTTAAGGTTGATGATACGAACCATCCACGCATATCTCTATCACGGTTAATGTTACAGTAAATACTAATTAATTGATGTTTATGCTTTTTTTTTTCAATTTTTTTTATGTAAAATACCTATAAATCACCGTAAGAACCATGATAAATCTATTCATGGTTTTAAAAAAAACAAAAAAATCACTATAGAAATTGAAATCACCCCAAATTCATAAATCAATACGAGCCCGTATATGTTTTTTTTTTCACAAACTTTAAATATAAAAAAAATATCTAATATAAACTTTCCTCATCAAATAGAACTATTTGACACAAATATAGTTTGTTTTGGTGGTTTAAATCAGTGTCAACAACACTTTTCTTTCTCTACCACTGAAATCTAGCGACCTCTCTCTCGCCTCTCTACAAGGACAAAAAAATAAAATAAATAAATTATTTTACCAAAATTGAACTGGAAAAATATTGAGGTACTAAAATTATATAATTTGTGTGATTTTTAAAGTTTAAGGACCAAAATGCATATTTTACAAAATTTATAGTATGCCACTTATGTTTGATGTCTTTTTTATTTTGGTCCCTTTTTTATCCTATATTTTTATAAAAAATAAAAATTAATTGGTTACTAAATTGCCGGAAAAAAAAGTTTGAAAGTGTGATAATTTTAATTGTTAACTTATTAATGTTAACTAAGTGTACGAGGTTATAATACTTTTTATTTTTTTGTTGCATTTTAAAAATATATTTAATTTGAAAAAATATCAAAATAATAATTTTTTAGTGTTTTTTTATAGTCTTGATGTGTGATATAAAAAATAAACTATTTTAATATATTTTCAAGTAAGAAATTGTTTAAAAAAACATCATGCATTAAATTATTTTAATATATTTTAAAATAAAAAGTTTTTTAAAAAACATCTTGTATTGAAATTACAAACTCATGAGAGGACATACTCCAAAGCATACCTAACAAAAAAAAAAAATTCAAAGCAATAATAAAAAAAATTAAAAAAGGAAGAGGTAGAAAGAAGAGAAAGTTAGGCACGTTTTCTGCACCAAAAGAAAAGGCGGAGGCTGACAGCCCAAACCGAACCGAAACAACCACCCAACCCAACCCAAACCAAACCGGACGTGTTAGGTTAGACGGCAGACCATCAAGAGAAGGTCTCGCTTCCCTTTTTTTTTTAAAAAAAAAAAAAATCAAAGTTGTCATAATTTCTAAAATAATAATAATTAAATAAATAACTCCAGGTAACCAATAAAACCTTATTTTTACATGCTTAAAAGTTCTATCCGTTCTTCGTCTCCTCCTCCTCCCACTCCTCCTTCCTTGCATTTTCTCTCTCAGACATAAACCCAAACACATCGCCGGATTTTCTCCAAAATTTTTCCTTTTTCTTTTGATAATCTCAAATCAAGTTTTCTCGATCTGCATCGTCCAATTTTGTTTTCAGTATATTTTGGATTTTCCATGTCAGGTCAATGTAGCTTGGTTTGATCTTCCTTAAAAAAATAAAAATCAGGGTTTAAAATTTTCTTTTAATTAGTTGATTCTTTTTTGTTAACACAATCTAAGGATGTGATATATTTTTTTTACCTGTTTTATGATTTCTTGATTCTTCTTCTCGATTTTTTTTAATTTTGAGTTTTCGTGTCAATCTGGTAAATCTGTGGGTGTTGGGTTTTGCGCATAGGAGAAAGGGAGAGCACAAATCCATCTAGGTAAATTTAGAAAGCCCAGAGCTTTCGAGGGCTTGAGGGAAGAATGGAAAAATCGAAGATTGACCATATGGTTGGTGGCAAGTTTAAGCTTGGGAGGAAGATTGGCAGTGGATCTTTTGGAGAACTCTTTCTGGGTATAGCGTTTTTTTAGCTGCTTTTTTTACCTTTTATGTTTTTTTTTGGGTCTGAAAGTTTGTGTTTTTTGTGGTGATTTGATTTGTTTTTTTTTTTGGTTAGGTGTAAATGTGCAAACTGGAGAGGAAGTTGCTGTTAAACTGGTATTTTCTAAAAGGATTATTCATTTATGTTTTGATGTTTGAATTTTGAAGGAGAGGAGTGGTTTTTTTAGCTGCGTATTTATTTTTCATCTAATTTTTTGGCCAAAAATTAGGGTTTTTTCTGCATGATTGTGTTATGATTTCTTGCAATGTATAACATGATGGATGGTGTTTGTAGGTTAGGTTTTTCTGCTTGGTTTACTTTGCTGTAATCACGTTTATCAACCTGTATGATACCCCCCTTTTATTGCGCAGGAGTATTTGAGATGTCAAATTTTATTACTGAAGCAGCCATTGATTTAGATTTAGATTAGGGCTGTTTACTTCTACATGATTTAGAACTGTTTAGATAGTGATGGAGTGCCACATGCATTTGGATAAAGAGAGTTGTCTATTTTGTTGATAAGACAGATTCGTCGATCACAGTAAGTGCACAAAGCTAGACCCCTATCGTGTTTGTTGCAATAAGTGCACAGAGCTAGACCCCTCTCGTGTTCGTTGCTTTTCGCTGATGAAGCCTGCACTTATCTTAGTGAAGGAAAGTAGGAACACGGATCTGTATCTTTATTGAGCTTTGTATGATTAATTATCTGATCCTTACTCAAATGCCCTGTTGCGCAAACAAATTACGTTATTGTTAACTGCATGATTGATGTGAAAACAAGTCTTGTATTCCTTTATTTTCCCTGTAAGAGATTGTTTTGCATGAGAATATTTATTCGAGTACTTCTTCTTCTCTCCAATATTCCTTGCGATTCTTGACCCTTAATTATTCCAAATTTCAGGAATCTGTAAAGACCAAGCATCCACAGCTTCATTATGAGTCAAAGTTGTATATGCTTCTTCAAGGAGGGAGTACGTCTCTCTCTCTCTCTCTCTCTCTCTCTCTCTCTCACACACACACACACACACACAACAACAACAACAAAATGCCCAGACATAAACAAGCAAATACAAATTTGTAATATCTGCTGCTGGGTGTTTTTTTTTTTCTACTTGTGGATTATGTTATTCTTCTTAAGATGCACCTTCTAGTTTTATGAATGCAACTTCATGTCAAGGCTGTGCCCCCAGTATTTGCTAGAAGTCTACTCCAGAGTACATGGAGGGGACGTATTATAAGCATTGAGTTTCTTATAATAATTTAATTGTTTTTCCTTTAATGAAGCTGGAATTCCCCATCTCAAGTGGTTCGGAGTTGAGGTTGATTACAACGTCATGGTCATTGACCTTCTTGGGCCAAGTTTGGAAGATTTATTCAACTACTGCAACAGGAAATTCACATTGAAAACAGTGCTGATGCTTGCAGATCAACTAGTAAGTACATTTGATTGTTTTTTTGTTCATGAATATATCTTACACTGTAGATAAAATTTTCCTCTCATTTCCTGTCTCCAGATTAACAGAGTTGAATACATGCATTCAAGAGGTTTCCTTCACCGTGATATAAAGCCTGACAACTTTTTGATGGGCCTAGGCCGCAAAGCAAATCAGGTACTTATTCCTACATGGTTCTTGTTAGCCACCTTAGTAAACTAGAGCATATGTTAGCTTGTTTTTTGCATTTTGTATTTATTGGTTATTATGTATATTATGTGAAGGAGATGACATCATCCAATTGTTGTTATAGGTTCCAGCTTTTTTCTGTTTTTACATTTGCAATTTTTTGGGATCATGTAATACAGGTTTATGTCATTGATTTTGGTCTTGCAAAGAAGTATAGAGATCTTCAGACCCACAAGCACATTCCATACAGGTAAATTTTTCTTTTTTATGTTTGCCTCATGGTGCATGAAGTTCAGATTTATGGTAAATATTGAGATCTGTTGTGTTTTTCATTGGCTCGCGAGTCATCCATTTAGACATGACAGTTAACTTCTCATTACCTATGAATAGTGGCGACTTGAAGAGGTTGGAGACTATATTTAGCCATAAGATTCTGTTTCATATGAAAGTGGCAAACTCCACCAGGCATGATTATCACATCAATATGTGCCCATTTTAGGAATAGAATGATGAACTCAGTAAATTTACTTCCTTTTCTATGCATTAAAATTCAAGCTTTATTTAGATTTATGCAAAGATAATGTCATGCTCATGGCAGTGAACCAGACTGAAAGTTAAGATTTAATGATTGGAAGAGGTTGGAGACTAGGTTTACCTGTGAGATTTTCTGTTTCATAAGAAAGCAGCAAACTCCACCAGACATGATTATCACTGCAATATTTGCTCATATTAGGAGTAGAATGATGAACTCAGCAAGCTTACCTCCTTTTCTATGCATTAAAACTCGAGCTTTATTTAGATTTATGCATAGGTAATGTCATGCTCATGGCAGTGAACCAGACTGAAAGTTAAGATTTGAGGAACTTAATATTGAAGCGTGGTTTTATGGCACATACAACTTTGATCCAACTCCTTAAGAATCCCAAAGACAGTCACCTATCTAATAATGAGAGTGTTATCTATTGGAAATAAAACAACCCTATTTAAGTTATTTTTGGTCATGGCATGGACCTTGTGGCAGCTTTTGGATTTGATGATGAGTTAAGTGAGTTGTTTTGTGTGTCTAATGTTCTTCCTTTTCCATTAACTATGGTTTTTAGTCATGGATAATCACATTTGTGTACTTGAAGATAAATTGTATTATATAAAATCTCGTACAGCTCGATCTCAAGTTTATTTTCACTAAAAACATCATTGATTCTTTTGCCACTAGATCTTTTCTGCTGCTTGCAAATTTGTTGCTCCAGTTTTTATGCAATCTCTTCCTGTTTAGAAATAGATAAATGCAATAATTTACAGAAAAAACAAAGTGACATGTAAAGAGCCTGCATACCTCTCTCATGTGTGTGATGATTATTCTACTTCTTGTGGTCACATCTCTCGTATTTGTTCATGCTTCTCTCTATCTATTTTTCCTAATTTGTATTGTTTACAGCAAGTGTAGGAAAATGCTATCAGTATGAAACTTACAAGGTTTTTCCATTGTAGGGAGAACAAGAACCTTACAGGCACAGCTCGCTATGCAAGTGTTAACACTCACCTTGGAGTTGGTAAGTCATTTTTTTTCTCATAATGATTTTCCAACTATCAACAGGTACTCACTATCTGATACTTAGATTTATTTATGCATTAGTGATGGAATTATTATTTCTCTACTTGCAGAACAAAGCAGACGGGATGATTTGGAATCCCTTGGTTATGTGCTTATGTATTTCTTAAGGGGCAGGTTGATTATATAGTAGCCAAGCACTTGAATTCATACTCTCTTTTTTTATCATTTCTGTGTGGGAGAGTGGGTGGTATGTCCTACTTGATGTTGAATAGTAATTTTTGCCTATTAATTTTATTCAATCTCTTTGCTTCAGTCTTCCATGGCAAGGATTAAAGGCTGGCACAAAGAAGCAAAAATATGATAAGATCAGCGAAAAGAAAGTTTCAACCCCTATTGAGGTAATTTGCCATGTATTCCTTATTATAATGGAGAACATCATTAATGCAATTATTTTGCAAGGGACCTCATGAAGGATTTGGTTATGGCCTTGTTTGGGACCGTGTTCCCTCAAATTTTGAAATTTGGTTTTTGCTAATTTTTTTTTATGTTTTCAGATATTTTTGATGTACTGATATCAAAAATGATTTTAAAAAAATAAAAAAATTATTATTTTGATGCATTTCTAAGCAAAAAGTACTTTGAACCGCAACCGTTACCACAATCCCAAACAGGCCAATGCTACTTCCAAAGTTTTATATGGACACAGTTAGTTGGCAAAACCAAGCATGAACTATTAGCATTACTGCCTGTGTTGGATCCAGACTAGGCTGGATGCTTCTTGTTAAGCATCAACTAGCACAGCCCAATATTCTTCATATGAATAATAGTTTAGTGTTTGCACCAAATGTGAATGTGTCATGTGTACTGTTTGTAAAGTTAGAGAGTATGTAATCACGGTGTGTGCACATTTTCTCACTGAATATGGTCTTGGGCACTAGATCATAGCCCAATTTTGAAAACTGCAGGGTAATTTTGGTCTCTGATATACATTTTATTCATGTTTCAACTTGGTGATGTAAATCCATATTGTGTAACAGATGCTTTGTAAGTCACACCCCTCTGAATTTGTATCATACTTCCACTACTGCCGGTCACTGCGATTTGAAGACAAACCAGACTATTCATATTTGAAGAGGCTGTTTCGTGACTTATTTATTCGAGAAGGTAAAATACTAGCAGTTGCTCTTGTCAAGTTATTTTGCTGGTATCTCTCTAATCTTTGAATTTTTGATGTTGCTGCTGCTGCAGGTTATCAGTTTGACTATGTTTTTGACTGGACTGTTTTGAAGTACCCTCAGATTGGTGCCAGCTCTAGAGGACGGGTGAGTGTTTTAACTTGTGGACATGAGTTTCAGAGGGGGAAAGGAGAGAATGTTATGCCTTAAAATTTTTGCCTCTTTTTTCAGTATTCTAGTGGGAAACCTGGTCATGCTGGACCATCCGCAGAAAGACCAGCAGAAAGGGTCTCGGGTATGCTTTCTATACACACAAAAATGGATTGGTTTTGGTGCCAGGTTTATTGAAACCCTAAGTTATGATTATTCTTAGAATTTTACTGTCACACACATTTGGGATTGTGAATGCTAATCACTAGCTTGGATATGGGTTAGAACATGCCTTTACTTCAATTTAGATGGACTTGTACTTTATATAGATGCCTACAATGATTTTGACTTTTGTAACTTCATACTCCCCCCTGCTGGATAATTTCTTTTTAGGTTTGTTTTTCACAATTCCTTTGGTGGTTAATTCTTGTTTTGCAATACTTACATTCAGTTGGAAAAGAGATTCGGGAAAGATTCTCAGGTGCAGTTGAAGCATTTTCAACAAAAAGGGTCACTGGTTCTAGTCTACATGATACTTCCAGAAACAAGACCTTGGATAATGTAAGTCCCTACCTAAATACTTATAATTGCATTTTTCTGTTGGAACTTAAATGTTGTCACTTGCTCTTGTTGGATAAGGTAGCTTTATTCCCTTGGTGCCCAGGACTTTTCAGCATTTACTTTTATAGTTTTTTGCAAGCTACCTTTTTTCCTAGTTTGTATTGATTCAGGCTGGAGATCCTTTCTTCTCTGAGTTCATTAATTACAAACCCAAATATAGCAGAGTGTTGTCCATCAAGACAAGTTGTTTTTGTTTCTCTTCTTGTAGATTGCTTCGTGCTTCCAAATGTCTTTCATATTTTGAAGCATTTAGGGTATGATTCTAAAAGTATTAAATTTTAGTATTGCAGTTGAGGCCCTTAATTAACACTTCTGAACAAGAATATTTTTTCCAATCAATTGTCTCCGCAGACTTAATATTCATTTAGCTGTGCAGTAAGTTCCTTCTCTTGTATTTAAAATCCTTATCTAGACTGTCAATTCATTTTCAGCCACCTGAGCCAGAAAAAGGGCGCAGTTCTTCTCGATATGGAAGCACCTCAAGAAAAGCCATTATCTCAAATAGCAGGCCAAGTTCCTCTGGAGAACCTTCTGAAGGTCGCTCGGGCCGATTACTCTCTAGTGGTGGCCGTCTGACTTCGACTCAAAGAGTGCAACCAGGGTATGAGATCAAATCATCCCAGACCCGTGCTGCAGCTGCTAGAGGCACTCGTGAGGACACTTTCCGGAGCTTTGAGTTCCTCTCGCTCAGGAAGTGACAAGGAGTCGATTAAGAAAATAATTTGCTCACATATCTAATAGATACATGATTTTTCATGTGAAGAAATCCTGGAATTTATAGTCTCGCCTGGGGTATGGGAAATTATCAGAGATAATTACTGCAATGACAGACCAGTTCAGATCCTGATAAAACATTTCCAGTCTCGTTCCCCCTTTGTCCCTTAAAAAGTTTCTGACGGTTGCAACATGTTTTAGACGCATCCAAAAAGAAACAGATGCATCGGGACTGCCATCTTACATGTGGAACTTGAGGTGTACTAATATTCTGTTTCATGACTTGTTTACTGCTCTTTGTTTGTATCTTCGAAGGTCTCGCTCTCCATTTTCTGTCATCGAATGTGTTGGACACTACTTGTTTTACCTTGTAATGTCATGTTCAAATGTCTGCAAAGAAAACGGACGGATCTCTTCCTTTCTTCTCTTTTCTTTGCCTCGTCCTTGTATCATAAGGTCAGTTTGCACCCTCTTTGGCATGCTATATCTCTCATTCCTTGCTAGTTTATTCATGTCATCCTAATGCAAACACAACTGTCATGCTATTTCTCCATCGGGGAAATACGAAACTCTTCGTTAGTTTAACTTCCGATGCTTCATTCAGGTGACAGTAGCAGATGATATTTCGATAGCCCCACTGTGCCAACACAAGTTTAAATGATTTAAAATAGAACACTCTTTGCCCATGAAAAAATTAAAATGGCCTTGCCTGTTTTGATTGCTTTAATGGCCTTACCATCCCTCCCTCTCTGTCGTCCTCCATACCCTTTCTTCTCCAAAGCTGCGCATTCCAAAGCCATGGTCTTTTCTGCATAAGACCTCCTTGGTTCGTCAATTCTCCTGATTCAAACCACAATCCTCTATTTTATGTGGAATTCAGCAACTACAACTGATTGGGTTTTTGTTTTGATGGCAAGCGTGTGGTTGCTATGAATTGGCTGTATGTTCTCGCACAAGGATGGCATTTCAATTCGGAGTGGAGATGTTATAATTTTTTCATTTTTTATAACATTGTGCACAAGACATTAATCCAGATCAACAAGGTGTCTCAAATTATCGGAACCTGCAAGCAAATGAGTAACATTGAGGGAAAACATGGGTTTGGAAAAGAAAAAAAGAAGAAGAAATGCCTACAGAATACAGCCCCAGGAAGAAATCAAATTATGGAATGTTAATATAACATCGTGCTCAAGACATTAATCCAGTTCAACAAGGTGTCTCAAATTATCAGAGCCTGCAAGCAAATGAGTAACATTGAGGCGAAACATGGGTTTGGAAAAGAAAAAAAAAATGCCTGCAGAATACAGCCCCACGAAGAATCAAATTACGAGGGAAGCCTTCAAAATGCAGTAGGATGGTCATCTCAAGGGTTTCTCATGGCTGCCAAACGTTTCTCTAGCTCGTCAATGCCAGAACTGCAAAAAGGAAACAAATGATGAATAAACATAGAAAAAAAAGGAATTTTCCTTTTCCACTTTATTCAGTTATTTGGAAACTGTTTGATTCCATTAGTAATAAGAGAAAAGCTAAAGCCCGTCATTCCCCAGGATCAGCGGTCTGAATCATGCCCTTGTTCCAATAAGTGCATCTTGGTTTAAAAGCCATTGGTAGATTGGTTTTATGTGAATTTTTTCATTGTTTGATAAGGAAAATTCAGTGCAGAAAAATACCTGCTGGCATCCTCTCTATTCTTCCCTGTGATTTTACCCTTTGGTGCCGCTGACAACTGCCAAATATAGTTCAGGTTAGCATTATGAATAGGAAAATAATCACTGCAAACGATGTTTGTATAAAGAATTACAATTAACACCAACCTGTGAGGCAACATCAACACCAATTTCATCCAGCACCTGAAAGAAAAATCAAAAAGGAAAAAAGGTCATCAGTTCCTTGTTTTGAAGCCCGATAGATACTGAATGAATTCATAAGAATGATTTCCTATTGGTGGGGAGGGGGGCGTGGAGGGTTGTAAATTATTGGGCACCATATAGGATCTTCTGCTCCTTAGCTTTCCAGTTATATAACCAGAAAAACAGACAATCAACACTTAATGACTTCCAATAATCCAGTCAACACAACAGTAAAGCAACTGCATGCAACCACAAGCATAACGAACTTCTAGACTCCCAGCTTATTTTAGAAGATCTTCATATTACATCAATGATTACAATACCTGATTCGTCAGCTCTTCAGTCTCCTCTTCAGCCTCATCGTTATCCAAGGCATCGTCTATGGCATCCGACATCATTTCAGTCTGTATGGAAAAGTAAGAGTGATCAACACTAATGAGCGAAAAGAATTGACAATCATGAACTTCCTATCATGGTAGATTATTTAGAGCTAAAAGCATGATCTTACAGTCATATCCATTTGTGCTGACTGCTTCTGAAACTCTCTTATGACCTTCATTTGCTTTGCAGGCGCCATTTGCTGCAATTAAATCATAACAGTCATCAGCATTGCCCCAAAACAAAGCAAACATATGAAATTTGAAGTTCTAATTTGTGTACTAATGAAATAAATATTGTTAAAAAAAACAGAAGAACTCGTGTACTGTTTTTATCAAGCTGCTTTCAAATTAAAGAGATCTTGCATCTTGAAATATGTGGATATTAATCTAACATTCAATCAATATTAACACTTACATATACTATGAATCCATGACTAACCTTATTCATAGCTTCCATTGCCTTGCTGGCACCTTTTAAACCAACAGCAACTGAAGACTGAGCATGCATTGCCTGGCAAAGCAGATAAACATTGTTAAGAGCACATTGTGCATGCACTACGAAGAGCAATCCTCACCCATTCCCTCAGTACAGGAAAAAAAAAAGACATGGTTTTACATTATACCTGAGTATGAGTCGCTATGCCTCTCATTTGAGCTCGACTGCCTTGTAAGTTAGCTATTTGCTGCCTAAGCCTGATTAGCTGCCGGGCTAAAATTTTAGTTGCTGCCTGCAAAATGCATAGCCCGGAAAAAAAAGAGAATTGAAAAGAATTAATTAGGTGGCTGTTTGAGGGCACTCATGCTCGTCAACAAGCTTCAAGACTTCTGAAAATTTGGGTAAAATGATCTCCATTGAATGCAACGCACTAGATTGATTTTTAAATACTTCTAGAACAACAAATCTACATCTGGCTCCTAAGTAGAAGAACACAAAGTTCAGCATTGTTATTGAAGGAATATAAATTTAATATTGTTGAGGAACAGTTATATAACACAGAAACTCAAGTCTTCTAGCAGTGAGGAAAATCCATATCAAAGCAACATACATCATTTCCAGTCTTAGCTGTCCGTTTTATCTCCGCAACAAGCTTCTTTTCCTAAAAAGATAACAAATATGTTAAGATCTAATCGAACAGAAAAGGTGTGAAAAGAGATCACCATTCAACAACATTTGATTACTTCTAGCTGCAATGCTCCGATTTCCCTCTCTATACCTGAATCAAGGTAAAAACAATAGCGTGAGATTCAAAGAAATTTCCAGCCTCATAATGTAGCAGGATGTTAATCGTAAGATCTCTCCATAATTTATGTCTCGGAATCCAATGACATAAAGAACATAAAATGACAGTGCCAGCCACACCCAAAAACCATTTAAAGAACCCTATGCTCTTGGCAGTCTAAGAAGGACCAAATTAAGAGCTTTACAAGAACGTCTGTTTTCCAAACTTATTCTTTCATTTAATAGGTTTGATGCACTTGTACAGTCCCGCAGAAGCTCTAGTCTATCTCTAATACAGTATCCATATGAAAGGAAACTGTATCATTCTTTTTGCTTTGTTTTTTATTAGAGAAGATCTCATCTTCACATAATGGCACACTAAGTTTGCAAATCGGAATACTTTAGCATCGCCATAGAAGTTCCCACCATTTCTTCCACCCTAGGTCATCATTATCGACAATCATTCAACTTCCCAAAGGAGGGCGTGCTCTAAGGTAGCTTGAATGGTATCTAGACCATAATCCAATGCCATCCCATCAGGTTTCAACATCTAACAGGCCAACCCATTTCACTTTATAGTCCAAATAATAAAAGGCGGCGGCACTGTGTTCTTAAATCTAAACACTCCAGCTGACAATTTTGCTAAGGGAAACACGACACGTTTGAGCTTCTTTTGAACTTGAAAGAAAAAAGGAAGAGAGAGAATTTGATCACGAATTAGCTTGAATATTAAGAGAGGAAAAAGCAACAAGAAAAGAATTTGATCATCTTTGTGTACAATCTGGCATGGTATTCGAATGCTGACAGCTAAATTGGCTAAAAACAGATAAAGAGCAATGCAATACCTCTAGTAGCATGTTGCATTTCTCTCTTACTATCTCGAAGAGCCTCTGCACAACCCAAAGAGATCGCTTGATTCATCAAAGAAAATCAACAAACTCGAGTGATTGCACAGATACAACAATAGACAAAGATAATCAAGCAAACAGTCATAGAATTGATTTAACAGAGAGAGTTGGGGCATGATCGAACCTTTAGGGTTTGGTTTTTTGCTGAAGAGGTTCATTTTATTTTTCTTTTAGTTTTATTTGAGCTTGAAAAACAGGGGATTTTGATTTCTTAACAACGTTGTTGACGAGGAGAGAAGCTGCGATGGAAAGAGGTTCTGTTCTGTTTGGTTTGCTGGTTTGTCGAACGTGGAGAGAAAGCGCCTCGAAATTTTGCGGCTTTTTTTTTTATATATATATTACTTAATTCTATTTTAGTAGTACTAAAAATACGGTAATGATGAGGGACCGGACTGTAAATATATAATTATATCTTCTCGGGATTTTCTTTTTAATTTTGACTTTTCTTTCTAATTAAGCGTTGACGGCAAAGTCTTCCATCCAGAGTTTGACACCTTCATCTCTCGTTTCTGATTACTAGGAGGTGCCATTTTAAAAAATTATTTTTAATATTTTTTAATTGTTTTATTGTGTTGATTTTAAAAATAAAAATAAAATATATAAAAAATATATATTTTTAATTAAAAATATTTTAAAAAAAACTTGCAACATACTATCAAACAAGCACTTTAGCATAAAAATAAAATAATGTTATAATTATTATAGTAAAACATCATTTTTTTAATTTATGTACAATAAATTTTAAAAAAAAAGAAGTGTAAAAAAAATTTTAAAAAATTAAGAAAATAAAAGAAAATAATGGTATAAATAGGCAAGTGTAGAAAATAAAAAAGAAACAATATCTTTTACAAAAAAGTGTAAATAAAAAAATAATAAACTAAAAAGAATTAAAATCATGAATTTAGTATGCAGATTATAATATTTAAAAAAACAATTAGGTATGCAGACTTCTCCAGCATGTTTTTTTACATAAAAAATTAGAAGTTTCATTTGAAAAGTATATACAATCATTTAACTAAATAAATTGATAATTATTTATATAAATAAAAAAATACCATTAATAATAACAAAAAAAACTGTAAATATGAGATATTTATTTGATCATGTTTACTAAGCCTTTTTATTTAAATAAATAAAAGATAAATCTATTATAAAAAAACTTGAGACTTAAACAATAAATATAAAAGAAAATGATTGAATATACTCGTACCATAAAAAAATATTACAAATGGTCAAACACAACAAAAAAATATAAAGAATAGACACTTGCCTGTATGATAGAAACATATAAAAAATGATAAAAAAAAGCCTCGGATAAACTCAGCAGCCAACTCGAGTGAACAGGTCAAACATATGATCTACGACATGAAATTGGGATGACCCTGAAAATAGCAAAGCGAAAAAAATACCATTAAACTATTTAAAAAAAATGATTAAAGTTGACTAAGGCTAATCTTTCAGATCCATAACTCAAGTCATGAGACCAAGGTGACCCCATTAAAGACAAACTTTAAAAAACAAAAAAGTAAAATTTTGAACCAAACAAATATTGATGTATGAAATACAGGGAAGAAATCAATAAAAAAACAATGCAAAACAAAACAAATAGTAATTAAAAGGATTGAGACTAAATTCAACATAAAACCAATTGAAATTAAATGTTAAGGAAAAATTTGAATGAAATCAAATGTTTATAAATGAAATTAAAAAAAAATCAACTAAAAAACAATAATTAAATTAACTGGAACCAAACTTGACATAAAGATTCAATGAAAAGCAATGCTCAAGGATGGAATTGAATAAAAACAAATAAATAAAGAAAATGATTAAAAGAAAAAAATATAGCAATTAAAAGAATGATAATCAGATTTAATAAAAACTAACAAAATCAAACAATTAATCATGAAATCAAAAATAAAATCTAATTATAAACAATCAATGTAAATAAAACAATTGCAATTAAAATAAAAATGACTGAATCAAAAGAAAATTTTTTTTGAAGAGTTGGTGTAATTTTTTTGCATGGCTAACACACAATTCAAAGAAAAAAAGAAAAAAAAATAGAGGAAAAAAGAGCCAAATCGATCTCATCACTATAGATGTGTCACCCTGAAAGCAATAAAACACCAAAACTCATCAAATGATGTGACAGGAGCTTGATTTCAATCATTATCATCAGTTATACATGCTGCTTGAAGGCGGCGGAGCAACCAACGCATGTAACTACCGTTTTTTATGTGCACAAAACTGAAAATGTGCTATAACTAAACAACAATAAAAAAAACCCTATGAAATTACAACAAGGTCCTTGAAATCAAGTTTAAAAAAATTGAATGGCAAGAATAATAGAGTAGTTTAACTGTTTATAAAAAAACAAAAATGCCTCTATTACTAAATAACAATAACAAACAAAGCATAAGAAAATGACAATCAAGCCCATGAAACTAAGGCTAATAAATTTACATGGTAAGAATACATGCATAATTCAATTATTCATAATAAAATTAAAATTATCACACTGGGTCAAAGGTTTTGATTGTTTATTATCTAATAACAATATAATAATTGCACTGTTATTAAAAAAAATAAAAAGATAGCGCTGCCCCAAACAAATAAAAAATAAAAAATTGACTATATGCAAAGATTATTGTACCCCTTAAATAAAACTTTCAAAATTTAATAATGAAAGGTAAAAGAATAATTTCATATTATAATTCTAGGTACATTTTACTACGAATGGAATACAGTGAAAACCTTGCAATTTAGTATTTTACTTAATATCTTCTCGGGATTTTCTTTTTAATTTTGACTTTTCTTAAGTTGGAGCGTAGACGGCAAAATCTTCCATCCTAAATTTCACACCGTCAGTTCTCGTGTCCGAGAGAGGTTACAAGGTGGGTGGCCTTTGTGCTGGGTGTATTGCTCCCTCCAAATGGGTTCTATATATATATATATATATACACACACACACATACACACGCGCGTGTAATTTCCTTTTCATGATTAGAAATTCAGGTTTAGATTTTTTTCTCGTGTAAACCATATGAATATTATGTTTAATTATTGGGTATGATTCTTAATTGTTATTATAACTCCAATATTCTCTGAACTCATATTTATTTTATATTTT
>Ga0325414_1003196_pt1 | contig 16960 bp, 13 predicted proteins | sample PopdelMetagenome_8_FD_206183 | JGI IMG/M metagenome (GOLD analysis project Ga0325414, IMG submission 206183) | Populus deltoides microbial communities from Bellville, Georgia, United States - Leaf-PdKOR-R3 | ecosystem: Host-associated > Plants > Phyllosphere > Phylloplane/Leaf | place: USA... | reverse complement strand
CATGGTTTTGATTATTGTTTTTTCAATTACATCAATTGAATTATTTTTTCAAAATTAAAATCCTTTTCAAACTTTTATTTGAATATGTTTTATTTAGCAATATATATAATTATTTAGGTTTTTTTTTTATATCAATGTTTTTTTTGCACATATAGACCTTTAGATTAATTTTTTTACATTTGGCTTAGAATTCAAAAACCTGGTTTGTGCTTGGTTTTGATTATTGTTTTTTCAATTACATCAATTGAATATCTTTTCAAAATTAAAATCCTTTTCAAACTTTTATTTGAATATGTTTTATTTAGCAATATATATATATATATATATATATATATATATATAATTATTTAGGTTTTTGTTTTTATAACAATGTTTTTTTTGCACATATAGAACTTTAGATTTTTTTTTCATTTGTCTATCATCATGAACCACCATCCCTCAATGATCTTTATATATATATATATATATATATAAAGATCATTGAGGGATGGTAGTTTATGATGATATCTTATATGAGAATGTGTTATGGTTTTATCTGGTTTGAGATGTGTTCAAACAACATTACCTTGAATGTGAAATTGACCTCTACTTTTGAAAATTAGTCTTGCTTGTGTTTTTTTCTAAAATGTTTGTCTGATTAGATGTTGATCTTGTTGTTTGCTCTCTTTAGTTTGATGTCTCCCAAGGACAAGATCTATTATCTTCTTTTTTTAATTATCTATTTATTTATCCATAAGAAATGTTACTTGCTTATTTCGTCTCTTAGATATCATAACCCTTGACTAATTTTCCCTTAGATAATGAGGTTTCTCGGTTATTATATCCTTCCACTAACTAGAAAACACCGATGAAATATTTCATCGATATTTAGGAAAAAATCTCAAATTTATTTTAATCGCCGATAAAAGTTTTGATAGAAACATGTTGTTGGCAAGTTGCTCATTCGAGATTGTCATTACATCAACATTTTTATCAACAATTTACATTGCTAAAAAAAAAATCAATGGATTATTGGAGCAAAATTGTCTTTGATTTTATTGTCCATTTTCCTTTGGCAAGTCTGTAATATATTAATTTTTGATATAATTTTCAATTCTCTATTCCATAAAAAATGCTCAGAGCTTTTATAACTTTTTGATGAAATATATGCAAAAGTTTCCAATGAAAAAGTCGATGGAATGTTTTGGTGATTCCATTAGAGTTTTCACTATGTTGTTTTTTAATTGTTATAATCCTCTAGGCAACCTAAACAACATCGAAAACAACAACAATGACAACAACAATAACAAGAAGCATCTTCAAGCCAATAATTACTCACATTAAACCGACAACCACAACAAAGAAAAACACTTTTAGAATTATTGAAATAAAAAACACATCTCTAAAAAACATAAAACATTATATAGAAAATATAAATGGAATGCATTATAATGCACCAACAAATGTCTTATACAATTTTAATTTTATTACACAATAAAATATCACATCAAAATCAATTCAACACCGTTTAATCATAATCCTCTTTTTCATGTTAATCAAGCATCTTAAGTCAAAGTTCAATCAAATCCTAGGAGAAGATGTATTTTATATGCATGAAAAGCATAAAGTAGATGAATGTCAAACATTGATTAAGTATTTTAACAACGTAAATTTTAAGGAAAATGTGATGCTCGCATCAACTGGGACTTATTCTGAAGGGTTAAATCTTGTTAGCGCTTCAATGGAAAGGCAAGCCATCAGTTATGCCTACAAGCTAAGGCAAAAGAAAGTTGACTATATTTACCATCTCATTACATCAGGGACATTGCATAGAATCTCTTAGATTTTTTTTTTTGTTTCTTGAGTAAGAAGAATCTCTCAAACATAGTTATTAAACCAACCTGATTTTGACCTAGGGCAATGCTAAGGCCACGAATTGGGTGGGTTGGCTCAGATTAACCAATTTATTTAATTCAAACTTATTCGACCTAAATTAATACATTTTAATTTTTTTCATTTCTATAAATATCAATTTTTTCTAAATTTTCAACTTAACAATAAAACTGACATAATATAATACATTTTAATTTTTTTCATTTCTATAAATATCAATTTTTTCTAAATTTTCAACTTAACAATAAAACTGACATAATATAATTGGTACCCATTATTTCTTCAATCATAACACAATTAAGTTATAAAATCAAATTAAATTTCATCAAATGACAAATAAAATCAAAGGATCAGTGAGAAAATATTGTTACTACCTAATTCAAAACCCATTTGTCTTAGAAAGGTAGATTTACCTTATACATTCAACACACAAACATGATTAGAGTAAGGACGGAATAGACTTAGTTAAAATGAATTGCTAAGTTAGAAGTCATAGTAACTTGTTGGGAGACATTTTTAAGGTGGATTCGGTCTTTCCCTAAAAGCAAGTTGCCTCTTTAGCCAAATCTATTACCACTAGTACATGTTTTTTCATAGTTTTAGTCATTTAATAAAACTAAGTGGTGATAATTTTTTACTGATACATTTTTCATACTCATGTAAACGTCCATATGCAAAAACATTCTGATTCATTTATTTCTACAAAGCTAAATCACACATATAAAAGACATCACTTTGTAACTCTTTGTTTTTTCTAGCCACATAAGTATAGAAAATATGTGTTCACTAATATGCCTTGTTAGCCCTAAAATGAAAAAAAAGCTTAAAGTTTTTTATGGTTTCTCTAATAAGTTATGTTAGTCTGGTTTCTACTGTAAGAATAGCTTAAAAACACATAGGTATTTGTTTTTTTTCCCTTACATAAAGAAATAATTCAATACACAATTCATTGTAATAACCTTTAATCTAAATATAAATTATACAAAAAAAACAGCAATGAATCCTCTAAAAAAAGCATAGAACTATTAAAAATCTCTTAGAGAAACCCTACCTTTCCCATCAAAGAACCCAACCACCAAAAACCTAACTTCAACTATAACCCAAACACCACATATCCTACCTTGAATTACCTAGTTTACCTATTGAAATTGCCACACCCATAATCTCTAACCCTTTATTTTAAGATTTTTCATTATTATTTAAGTTCCATATCATCGAAGGTGGTTTCTGTAAGACAGGCCACATTGCTGATGTTTTTATTGCCAAGAAGAACACTAGACGTGGTCTTTGTTTTAGTTTTGTTTAGATGATTCCTCATTGTGATGTTGTAGTTTTGCTGAAATCCTATGGTTTGATTCCAATAAAATGAGGGTGAATGTCGTAAAATTTAACAATGGACTTCATAAGGAATGGAAGGAGACAACGGTAGATAGAAAAACTAATACGAAGAACCCAGCAATGCTATTATGAAGGTTCAAAAGAAGCAGTTAAAAAGAAGCTTGGTTGATGTTATTTTTGATGGAGTTAATCCTTGTTCTTTGCATAAAGATTTGGAGGCAGCTGGGATAGAGAATTTTGCCCTAAGGCTTCTTAGTGGATCACATGATTTGTTTATTCTTTAATCTATTGACTCCATATACAAAACCTTTTAATAGTAGGAGAACCTTGTAAAGATTTGAAGAGGAGTTGAAATTAGAATTCTAATTTTGAGAATTTACAAATTGAAGGGTATTTAGATTTTTTCATATATCTATTAGGCATTTGATAATCAACACTAGTCAATAAATTATTAAATAATTTTTCATACTAGAGGGATGCATTAATTTTCTTACTAAACTAGAGGAAATAATTTAGTATTAGATATTTTTGTTTCTCTTGTTATAGTATTTTTCGTTTCTCTTAATTCTTGAATTCCTTCTTAAAACTTTTTTCATTAATTTTTTTATATTGATAGATATAGTCAATAATTAGTTTTTAAATTTTGTGATAATTTTTATGTTATTATATTTCCTAATCTTGTTGATTTTTTTGTATGGTGTACAAGATTGTGTGATAGTTTTTTCTTCATGTTTATGGGTTTATTTAGGTTTCTGGAATTGTTTTTTCATAATATGAGATTTATTTCCTAATTTTTTTCATTGAACTTAAAACCAAAATTACTTTAATTTGATATGATAAAATATTTGGATTTTTTTATTTTTCCAACTTTGATTTAATTCAAATATAATTATATTTTTATTTTTTTTATTTTAACTACTAATGAAATTACCCACTAGACAAAGAACTTCATCTAAAATTATTTTGGTAATTTTTCCCTGTGTAAAATTTCATCCATATAAAATTATCGACAAACATTACCATCAATTTTTTTTCTTCAATAAATTAATTATCTATGGAATGTTGCTATATTACCAACTTTCGTCAATCAGAAACAATTTTTTGACAGTACTGAAGTTTCGACATTTAAAACTTGAGATTGAATATTGTTCTTCTATCAAGGAACTAATTCTTGCTTTCCTATTATTATTATTATAATAATTACATTATTATAATTACATTTTTTCTTTGTTCTTTTTTCATTGCATGATGGAATATTTTGATTTGTTTTACATTACATGCTCTTAGGTGTGCATTCTGACAAGAACTATTTATATATTTCATAAATATTGTTATTACAAAATAAAATTATAGGATCTAGATTTAAAAAACTAAAATACCTGAGAGCTTTAGTTTTCCTAAATTTTTTTCCTTGCTAATATATTCAAATCCCTTTTTTTTTTTGTCTCATCGTCCAATTTTTCTTCTATATTATTTGGTCCTTGCATGTGATGTTGGAACATTTTTATGTATGGATTTGTTTTAATTATCATGTTCTCATGTGGGCAATGTGAAAAAATATTATTTATTTGTTACATAAAGATTTATATTACAGTATAAAGTTATAGGGTTTAGTTTTATAAAAACAAATTAAGGAATAGGAAACAACATAAAAAGGTCATCTTTTATGTTTTTAGCATTCTAAATGAGCGTTTTTCTATATTTTAGTCCATGCTTCTTTAAAATTTTATATTTCAATCTTAATATATATATATACACACACACATACATATATTTTAGTCTATGACAGTTGAGAAAGGAGAAAAAAACTCATAGCAAAAAAAAAAGAGAAAAGAAAAAAAATTTTCAATCAACTACATTCTTGATGATAAAAAAAACTTAAATCTTGATGTCAATTGACTCATCTTGGTGAGGGAAAATCAATATAAGTGATTTGAATCTTTGCATAAAAAGTAAATAGAAGTCCAAAACATTTGGTTTGTTTTTTGAAATTTTAGGCTAATTAAAATGTTTTATCTTTGTAAATGAGTTTATTGATGTTCAAATGATTTTCTTAAATGTTTTTAAATAAAAAAAATAATGAAAAATAAGTTTTTGGGATTCAAAAACTAAAAACTTGATTTTTTGATCATCAAAGATAAATTTTAATGTCTGAAATTCATACCAGAGGGTTCAAGTGTCTTTAACCTGACCAAATTCATGGACTCGGCATTGTAAGCCCACATGCACTTGCACTTGATGCTCTTGGCTTCTTTTTTCTAATATTTCAAAATAAAATCCTATTTAAATAAATAATAAGAGGACAATTTGAAAAATTATTCAATTATTTGATGTTTTTTTTAATAAGATTATTTTTTTATGATAATATTTACAATTGTTTTGAATGATTATATATGAAACTATTTGAAATTTGTTTTTAAAAAGTGGCACCAAAATTTTCAATCAAAATAAAATATATATTTTGTTATTTTTTATTGTTGATTTTTTATTTTATTGTCTCAAATTAATTATTCTTTTATTTTTTATATAGTTACATAAAAATAATTGAAACACTATTTTCTGTTTCTTGGGTTAAAATTGCTTTATAAATTATGGTAATCTTTAATGTAGAAAAACCGTGTTTCGAATAAAAAATACATGTTTTTTCTTCAAGAAAAAAAAATGAAATGAATGAATAACAAAAAGGAAGTTATTGTTGAAGAAATACATGTTTTTTTCCCTTAATTTAAATTATATATTTTTTATGAATATTTATTTTAATTGCTTTAAGATCTTTATTCAAATGACCATACCATTAATAAAGAAAGTCATGATTTGTCAAGTTAAAAAAATATATACATAAACAAGGAAAAAAAGAATTTTGACTAAAAAAATTAAGTAATTGGAATTTTTAAAAGTATTTATTTTTATTTTCAAAAATTATATATTTTTAGAATGGCTCTGTTAAATCACACGAGCAAAAAGTACTAGTTGAATTCTAAAATTAACATATCTATTCTATTGTAGTTTTTAATTTAATTAACTAGGAAGATTTTCAACTATTAAATGAAGCAAATATTAAATAAATACACAAAATAGTTTGGTTAGCAAGCCTTGGAGAATGCACACTGATATGAACTCAGTGTTTCTTATCTTTTTCTTCTTTTTTTTCTTCTTTTTTTTTTGGGGGGGATTTTTTTTCTATAAAAAAGGAGTTATTTTATATTATAAATATAGAATACGAGACATAAGCCAAATCTAATGCTCGGAGTATAAGATACAGCTCAAGCCCAAAATCTAATGGACTAGAGTGCATCTGGGCTCATTAAACCCAAACATAATCCATCTCCTTTTCAATCCGGTCACACTACATCACTTAATATAACTTTGGACCTAAATTGGGTGACATGACTACATACAAGCCCAACTTTTAACCGACTTGATTAACCTAACTTGCCTATAAACCATGAGACTTCACATTGGGTTTAGGATCCCCTCCAAGTTCATAGTGCCAAGCATCTAGACACACATTTACCTTAAGGACACCCAACGTCAGATAGAACGTGTTCGATTTTAAAAACATTCATCTAACATTTATAAAGTTGATATTCAATATGAAAAATAATCTTAAGAAGAATTTTTATGAGAACAAAGTATTGATAGAATTTTCATGGAGATTATTATATGGAGATAACTTACAGAGATAATTTTTTAGTGAACATAAATAGAGAGAAATACTACTTCGTTATTCATGGAGAGATAATAAAAAACAAATTTGGTGTTTATTGATGATATACCTTTTAAGTGATCAAAGTGTTGTGCATAAGACATACTTTTCTCATTTATGTACTAGAGATTATAACTATTGACATTGATCACTTAGGTATATTTTTATGTATCTCTCACCTTGAGGTCAATTTTCCTCCTTTGTATGAGTTAAATGCCGCCTCCAATTTTTTTTAAGACATGCCTTTTACTTTAAATTGCTTGTTTTTAACTTTTGCATTATGACTCGATCCTCTTTTAATTGTAGGCCTCATTTCTTATAGGGTTATTAGTCAAATTTCTTCCAGCATATCTAAGTTTGCCTTGAGTTTTTTATTATTATACTAAGAAGATCAATGAAATGATTTGTAGCCAGGGGCCTTATTTAGGATTGTATCATGGCCTTACTATCATTGATAAAGAAGAATGAAATTTCACATATGAAGGATATTTTAATAACATTGTATTACCATAATATTTCATCTTGGAGATTTACAAATGCCATTTTAGCTTCTTCTTTTTTTAGCCAATTGAGGATAATTTGTTTGTGATCTCTATTTTCCCATTGGTTTGGGGATGGGACATAGAGGAAAAACTATGATCTATACATGGCTTTAAGAACTACTCCCTCGTCTTCTTGTTATTAAACTACGCACCATTTTCTATGATGAGAACTTTAAGGAGCCCAAAATGATAGATATTGTTTTTTTATATCAAGAATATGAATTTGTTGGCAATTATATTAGCTAAAGCTTTGACCTCTACCTATTTGCTGAAGTAGCCTACAATAACTAAGACAAACTATATTTTCTTTAAGGCTTCAAAGAATAATTATAGGAGGTCTATCTCATACTAATAGAAAGGTTAGGATAGTTCAATGATGGTCATTTCTACTAAAATTTAGCATAGCACTGAGAAAATCTTTAGAACTTGTTACATTTTTTGACCATGTCTATGGCATCTTAAAGAATGATAAGCCTTTAAACCTGTATATATGCCATATACACCCTTTTATAGATATCCTTTAACACATAATTATTTTCCTTTATGGGTAAGCATTTTAAAAATGAAGCCAATATTGATCTTTTACATATGTATTATCTATAAAATGATCTATTATGAGTAGATATTATATTATGTGAGTTATCTAGTCATATATATCCATGATGAATTGAAAGATGCTCATTTGTCCCCTCTCTTACTCGATACTTGACCATTCTAAGATTTCTATTCAAACATTAAAAGAAAGGTTGGAGTTTTTCAAATTTATCAAGAGTTGTACCTTATTTTATTTTTTCTTATTGGATCCTGGTGATAATCATTTTGTTCATTTCTTCTTTCTTGAAGGCCAACTGTCCAATACGTTCTGCTAATACTTGATCATGGAGGACACTTTTATATCAAATTTTCGTTCACATTAACCAATCATGAGCTATGATTCATTGTATACTTGGAGGGTATAGGCATTTATTGCCTCAACCAAACAAAGCCTAGTTAGGAGGGCTTAATATTCATCCAAACAAGGCTTATTAGTAATATTTTGGTCCACATTCATGAATATTAGAGGACCCACTCATATATAGTTTCTATATAGATGGGGGAAGTGTGCACATAAGTGTTACATCTTGTTTATAAACTGTTAATTTTATAAATAAATAAATAAACAAAAAGAACTTGATGAAGTATGCTAAGGACTAAGGTTTTATGGTCGGTCATAATTGATACTAGAGACCAATCTTTCCCAATTTAATGTATCACGTTAAGAATCATTAATACAAGCCTAGTTTATATAGAATTTCTTTAAGATACTGATAATTCAAAACAATAATTTGGTGCACTTGGAAGTAAGACTTTAACTTTCTTTTTATGCTTACCAAGATGAGGTCCACCTGTTTTACCTTCAAGTATCTTATCTCAGTGTTGTGATAGTCTTGCTAGTGTAGTACACTAGCTTTTAAAATTCATAGAGTTTTAAAGAGTGAATCTCATAAAAATCAGTTATGAGAATTTTTGTCAGAATAAGTTATGGAGAGAATTTTCATAAAGATTATTATATAAACACAATTTATGATCAATATCACCTAGAGAAAAATAAAGCTTGTAAACATGATTCTCCGGGCTTGGAAATAAAATAGAAAAAGCTAAATAGGAATGGGTAGGTTTTCTAGATAAAATCCTAAGGGAATACAAGGTTACCAAGAAATACTCCATATGAGAAACTTCTTATCTACTTATTTATGATACCAAAGCCATTATACCAACCTAAATCAAGTTCTCAATGACAATGCACTTCACTACTCCTTCTAGCAGAATGGTAAAAAACTCAGTGCAAACTAAAATTTGCTTGAAGAAACCTAACTAGCAGCCTTTCTAAAAAAAATAGGCTACTAGTAAAAGATAATCGAGTTCCACAATGCATAAGTTAAAAAAATGGCATTTTAAGATGTAAAAAAAGGTCTTGAGAAAATTAGAGGTAACATGTAACTTAGAAATATGAGGAAAACTAGCCCAATATGGAATAGGCCTTACAAAGTTAAATGACTGATCGAGGTGAATAATCATTTTTTTTTTCAAGATATAAATGAGAAAAGTATTTATGATATATAACATTTGGTTCACTTAAAGGTATATCATCAATAAAAATCAATTACATACTTTATAGTTTCTCTATGAATAAAAGTAGCATTTCTCTTTATTTATTTTTGCCATGAAATTATCTCCTTATATTGTCTTTGTATAACAATCACCATCAAAATTCTCTCCATAGTTTGTTATTGTAATAATTGTCCTTATAATTTATTTTTATGGTTATAAAATATAGCTTTACTTAGGTACGAAATAATCCCTGGTTTAGATCCAAAGCGCTACTTTGCTCAAGCATAAAACACTCTTTATATGGGTAAAAGAAGCTCATCATCACACTTGGAAAAAAATAAATTCACGAGATCACAAAAGCTTGATTACATCCTTTTTAAAAGTACAAATGTCATCAAGAAATGATTTCTCAATCAACCAATAATAGAGACCACCCTAATGCATCGGGCTGGCTCTTCCTTTTACATCGACTCCTCTTTGTTGAGCTACCCCACTAAAGTCCTCACGACTTACTCCCGTTTGCTTGCTCCTCTTTGGATCTAAAGCCACTTCATCATCATCATCATCAAGCATAATACCTAGGTATTGGATCTAAGTAATAACCTTTGTATGTTGTACGAAATTAGTGAAGTTTGGGTCGAGATAATATGAAATACTTAAGAAACATTTATACACACCCCATTAGAGAAGTTGTAAATGTGAAGATCATTTATCATTTATATGATCTTTCCTTTTAAGATCTCTTTAAAAGCCCTAAACCTTTACTACATCTATTGAAACTTCCCAGGGGCACCCCTCAACACTCATATGTAGTCTATTTCTTTTTTGGCTCATCCAGACTCCTTCTTAGGTACACCTAAGGCTAGTCCATCTCCTCCTAGAAGTTACATCTTCTCCATCTTTGTGTAGAGATTCTTGATATCCAGCTAGATAATTTGGCCATCCTTCTGTTGTAGACTCATAGTGAGGACATTCTTAAAAACTTTTAATTAATTGTCTAAGAAAGTAGTGATCTCTCTAAGCCTTCTTTAGATCTGGGTCTCTTACTGGCCACAACAATCACATGAAGCATATGATTATGTCATTTTAAGGTTTAGAAAGATTGACATGTATTTGAAAGACCTAAACTGAATAACATAGTTAGATACAAGTGTAAACTTATAAAGGAATAACAACTCAGAAAAAAAAAATTATATACTTACATTGAGGAATAGATTTTGAGTAGTGTGCATATCTCTAGATAAGCTACCACTCATCTACCTATCTATGTCTATAAAATCTAAGACAGGTGCAAGAAAGCATCTATAATGGGTAGCCCAACCTATCCTTGGATGGTGGGATGATTCAAAAGTAGAGTAGCCTAGGCATGAGCTTTCTCCCTTAGTTAGCTTAATCCTAAAAGGAAGAATATGCCCTGACCTTGGTCCCTGGGCTTGAGAGTCCTTTAAAGATGGGTCACCACCACCATTGTTGGTTAAAGGGGTAGGGGGTAACATTTATAATTCTAAGTAGAGTACTAGTTAGAGTTGGAGTAGCATGAGAAAGGGAGGGGTTGAGTCCTTTAAAAATATTTAATTTCTTATTAGACTAAGATAGGGCTCATTTTTCCTCTTTCCTTTACCATATCAGGCTACCATCCTTGCTACAACACTTTCAAAGTCTATGGAAACCTTTTTGGTTACTTTATTTTATTCTTTTTAGGTGATTTTGTCGTATAAATTCTTCTCTTTAAAGAAAAACAACAACCTCTTTTATTAATCACAAGTTAGATTATTCAAAAGGTGAAAAACTCTTTCACTAAAAAGAAGGGGGATAACATATTTTTAGGTTTTACCCTTATATTAGATGTAACAATGCTGGTAAAGAAAAAACAAAAATGGCTAGGCTATAATTCAAAAGCAAAAATAACTTTACAACTATGAAAATTCCTATGTAATTACCTATTAAATGTTTTTGTGGTAAGCATTGTTGGGCTAAGTGATTGATGTTACTTAGTTATGGACTACTTTATTTGGTTGTATATAAGCCTCTAGACCTTACCTAGGCTCGATCTCATATTGTTGGATCAATTGGGGTCTTTTTATAAACTTAAGCACCATTATATTTCTTAAAGCCCCGGTGTGAAGACAATTCATCTATGGGAGACCACTAATTACTCTTCTCTCTACTTTTTTTATATGTTTAGTTTTTCCCTATATTATTCCATTGATGAAACTCTTTGCCCAAGATGAATAGTTATAGAACAAAGTAATACCTTAGGTTGCACTTCCATACCAAATAGCTAATGGCTATACTTAAATATTATAGGAAATGGTTTTTCGCCATGCTACTTTATATGGTGTATGAAGACAATTAAGGTAACCTACCTATTTTAGTGTAGCTGGTCGGCACAAAGATTACAATAGAAGAATGTCTTTATACAAGCCTAATAAAAGGAAGGAATGCCCATACTTGAACATAAAAAAAAGGAGTTGTGATTTCTTTCCTCCATGTATGTTGATAAGTACTTAAAAGTGTATTTTTATTAAGGTTTTATATCATTATAATACACTTAAAGTATCAGAAAATTCCCTAACTTCAACATGTTTTCTAATAACAATTCTTATAATACAATATATCTTTAATTTATGATAAATGCTTATTTTAAATACAGGTTTGCAAATTCAGAGAGGGACAAGCTTAGAGAAGAAATTCTAATTAGGGTGGTTCAATTCAAATTGGAACACCATTTGATTTTAGGTCATAATTGGATTTGTAGACTGTTGATTTATGTGTGTTTTATCTTGATGAAAAGTTAAGACATAGACCGAAAACATTCATGAAGAGTGCAAGATTCAATACTACCATTTTGTAGTTCAAAACTTGGCAACAAAAGAGAAGTCTGAATTTGTCATACATCTCAAATATTATTTTGGTGTTCAACCCATATATCGAGTTCTAGAAGTCCAAATAAGCCCATTATTTTTTTTTTGGAAAGCTAAGACAAAAAAACCTACAACATTCATGCATATCTTCTATTTAAATTCTGATGCTATCAATGATGTTTTGTTCAACCGTCAAAGCAATAGTTAGTCACCAAAGCAATAGTTCTAAATTTTAGCTTATAAAATGAGGCATTTTCCATTCATTTAGATAACTTGTTTTTCATATCAAGATCATGCTCTTGCTTTTTTTCTTTGTATTTTTGTAATGTTTAATTTTTATTTCATGTTATATTCTCATTAATCTCTTGTTTATGCTTATCATTTCCTTTACTATATTTAGTTGATTTATATCATAGCTATGTTCTTATATTGTTTATTTATGTTTTCTTCTTAATCATATTTAGTTAAGTATATTTTTGCCAAGGTGAAAAGGTTACACTAATGAAGAAAGAATAAATGTAGTACAAACTCACCTGCAATCCTTATTTGGTTTTTTCCTTAACAGTTTCTACTTACTGGGTTATTAGGCCTTGCATGGCTAGTCTTCGATGGGAGCATGTTCCCTCTTTGACTTTGTTTTTTTATATCATATTTTTGCTTCTCTTTTGTTGCTTCCTGGATAGTTGGCCAATATATGTATGACCTGGCTGTATCCGGTTCTGTTCTGATTGGGAGTTTGTTCCCTCTTTAGTTCCCATATATTTTGTACATGTATATGAACTTGCTGGTTAACCAGTATGGTTACTTTTGATCTCAATACATTCTTACATTCTGATAAAAAAAAAGTATAGTACAAACTCAACATGAACTTTAATATGATAATTAATAAAGAACCAACATGGACTTTAATACATTCTTACATTCTGATAAAAAAATATATATATAATACAAACTCAACATGTTGTTGGTATAAGTTAGCATCATGAATACTTGACAACATCTACAAGTATTGGCGTTACTCAAATAAGATAATTAATATGACCATTTTAATAACTTAAAATGAGCTAACAATGATAAATCATCTGATTAGAACATTCTTTGTGTGTGGTTTCTAGTTGAGTAATAAAAAGAGTTTTGACTATACTTATTAAAATATCATTAGTGGATCTTCTAACCTTAACAATTGTTTTGTCTTTGTTTAATCTTTACATTAATATCACATCTCAAAGTTCTCTTCAACTCTATTTCTTTTATTATTTATGGTTTTGTATACTTAACCTTCATGTGGATCGACCCTGTTCTTGCCAAGATATTTATTAATTTAACACTCCTATACTTGGGAGAAAACATCAATCATTTGATCATGTCAAGTTTTTGGTGTCGTTGCCTATGAGGTAAGTTACTGTACAAACTATAAATTGTTTTTTTCTTCTTCTTTACACTTCTATTTTATCTAATTTCATTTCTTTCTTCTTTTATTCTTTTCTTTCTGCGCTTGCATAAAAGTTTGGTCATGCATATTAAGTGGTAGACTATCTAGGAAATCTTTATCTTCTTTAGAAAATATGATTGAAGAAGCTAACCAGTCATTTTATAATGATAATAACCATTTTAGAAAATTCAGAGGCCACATGAATTTAACAAGAATGAGTACATCATCATGCATGTTTTTCCCTCCTTCTGCATTTCACTTTAATTTTAAATCAAGTATCATTCAACTTTTACCAACTTTTTATGGATTAGATCTAGAAAATCTATACTTGTATTTGAGAGAATTTGAAAAGGTTTGTAATACTTATAATGAATTAAATTTGTAATATGAACACCATCAGATTAAAGTTTTTTCATTTTTTCTAAAAAGATAAAATATGGCTATAAAATCTTAAGTTAGGATCTATTCGTGTTTGGGATGAAATGCAAAAAAAAATTAAAGAAGTTTTTTCCTTTTTATCAAACAAACTTTTTCAAAAGAAAAATCACCACTTTCACTCAAAAACTAGCAGAAATATTTTACCAGTGTTGGGATAGGTATAAAAACTTGCTTAATACTTGTCCTTATTATAGTTTTGAAACATGGAGATTAGTTTTACATTTTTATAAAGCTTTAACACTTAAAGATAGGCAAATGGTGGAATTGATGTACAATAAAACTTTTTGAGATAAAGACCTTGATGAAGCAATGGAGTACCTAGACTTGTTAGTTGAAAATGCCTAAAATTAAGATACTACAGGCACTTGTGAGGCACCAAGTAAAACTCAGTCTCATACATCTAGTGGAGGCATGAACAATGTTAGGGAAAATCATGATCTCCAAGCCAAACTTGCATCTTTAGCTAGAAAAGTCAAGGTACTATAATTGAAAAAAAGTGGTCGATTAAAATCTATTCAAAAAATTATGTTTCAAAATTGTGAAACTAATGAAAACTTAAACAATGATTTTCTGACTTTGCCTTCTTTAAAGCAATGTCTCCATGAACAAGTCAATGCTTTAAATAGTTTCCAAATCTCAAATCCCAAATCCTAATCCATACCCGCAAACATACAACCTTGTTTAGAGAAATCATCCAGATTTTAATTGGAAGAGTAGTAATAATAATGCACAAACTTCACATACACCATTACAAGCACACCAAAATTTTGAAAATTCTCATGGATATGCACCTTCTCATGGTCCCCCTATTAGAATAAATCTTGAGAAAACAATGCATGCATTCATTGAAAAGCAACAGTCAATCAATATTCAAAATGCTCAAACTATGTCAAATTTGAAAGATACTCTTGCAAAATTCACATTTGCTCTTAGTTTTAAGGAGAAAGGTAAGTTTCCTTTTCAACCACAATAAAATCCCAAAGGAAAATACAATTTAAGTACGAGTAGCTCAAGAAGTCAATGCACGGATCAAATCAAATCAATCATGACTCTTCGTAGTGGTAAGGCTATTGAAAAACCTATTCTTGAACCTTGTGAGAAAGATGATGAGTCAATCCCTGAGGGTAAGGAAGAGCTCAAAGATGATGAGTCAATCCCTAAGGGTAAAGAAGAGGTCAAACCTGAATATTGTAAAGAAATTACTAATTCCTTACGAATACTTCCAGTTTCTCATATCATGACTAACCAAAGGAAAGTGAATCAAAATTCTAAAATCTTTGAAACTTTCAAGTAAGTAAAGATCAATACACCTTTTTTGGATGTTATTAAACAGGTACTCTCTTATGATAAATTTTTAAAAGAGTTGTGCACCGTGAGGAGAAAACTGAATGTGGAAAAGAAAACCTTTTTAGCCAAACAAGCGTCATTCTTCAAAACAATAATGCTTTGAAACATAGAAACCCCGGTTATCCTATAATTTCATACTTTATTGGAGAATATAAAATTAAAAAAAAAGCTTTACTTGATCTTGAAGCTAATGTGAACTTACTATCATATTAAGTTTTTCAAAGTCTCAATCTAAGTGAGTTAAAACCAACTTTATAACTCTTTTACTTACTGATAGATATGTAAAAATGCCTAGAGGAGTTCTTAAATATGTGTTATTACAAGTTCATAAATTCATTTATCCTATGGATTTTATTGTATTTGATACACAACTTGTTGAACATGCAATTCAATTCCTATTATTTTAGGACGTTTATTTCTTACAACTTCTAATATATTGATTAATTGTAGGAATATAGTGCTCAGGTTATCTTTTGGAAATATGACATTGGAAATAAAGGTTTTTAACATTTGCAAGCAACCTAGAGATGATAATGATTTAAAAAAGTCAACTTTATTGAAAATTTAGTTTATGATCAATTCGAAACTACTTCTAGTTGATTTACAAATTATTTGTTTTCAAAAAGAATCAAATGTAAGTAGTTGGAAACCAAAAATTAAGAAATTGCCACCATGATCAATTAAGTTCATACCTTCAAGTGTTTAACCACCAAAACTTGATTTGAAACCACTACCATTTAATCTGGAGAACTCATTTTTTTGGAGAAAATGAAACTTTTCCAATAATAATCTCTTCCAAACTTAATGCATATGAAGAAGGTAAGTTATTACAAACTATAAAAATGCACAAAAATATATTAGGATGAACCATAGCTAACATAAAAACAATTAGTCCTTTAATTTGCACACATATAATTTATTTGAAGGAAAATGCTAAACCCTCTAAAAAAATACAATGAAAGCTTAATCCTAATATGAAAGAAGTAGTGAGAAATAAAATCATTAAACTTCTAGATAATGGAATTGTTTATCCTATTTTTACAGCAAATGGGTAAGTCCTACCCAAGTTTTACCCAAGAAGTTTGGAGTTACTATAATAACAAATGAGAAAACTAAGTTAATTCCAACTATGGCTATTATTGTTTGGTGTATGTGCATTGACTATAGGAAACTTATCTCAATGACTAGAAAAGATCATTTTCTTATACCTTTCATGGATCAAGTCCTAGAAAAAGTTGTAGGTCATGAATCTAATTGTTTCCTAAATGGTTATTTAGGTTACAACCAAATTGAAATTACCTTTGAAGATCAAAATAAAATTACTTTTACA
>Ga0325414_1003192_pt1 | contig 16966 bp, 15 predicted proteins | sample PopdelMetagenome_8_FD_206183 | JGI IMG/M metagenome (GOLD analysis project Ga0325414, IMG submission 206183) | Populus deltoides microbial communities from Bellville, Georgia, United States - Leaf-PdKOR-R3 | ecosystem: Host-associated > Plants > Phyllosphere > Phylloplane/Leaf | place: USA... | reverse complement strand
CTCCAGGGATCAATTTTTAACTCTTATTAACTGTGAATTAATTGCTCCGATCTAATAAAACTAAATTTGAAAAAAAAAATCACATTGGAGAAAATAGCATTGGAATAGTAATCTCATCAATCAGCAACACTCCACCGATTTAAAATAATTAAAAACAACCTTTTTATCTCCTTGGCGTGGATGCGATTCAAATAAAATAAAATAAAATAAAAATATCTCCTAAAAAAAGATAAAGATTAGAAAATAAAATAAAAACGACCTCGTTTTATCTCAGCCACCTGACAAAATAAACAATAATAATACGAGGACAAACAGTCAAACTGAATCACATCTCCATCTCCTCCAATTCCAAAAGAAAATGGAGTCCATCTTGCGATCCTTAACGGGTCAAGACCCGAACCCGGATGATTACAGAAACATCGAGTTCTGGTCAGACCCGGAACGGTCCGGTTGGCTAACAAAGCAAGGAGACTACATAAAAACCTGGCGACGTCGCTGGTTCGTTCTCAAACAAGGGAAACTTCTCTGGTTCAAGGAGAGAAGCGTGACGCGAGGGTCAATTCCACGCGGGGTGATCCCAGTGGGCAAGTGCTTGACCGTGAAAGGTGCAGAAGATGTGCTTAACAAACCTTATGCTTTTGAGCTTTCGACGAGCCAAGAAACAATGTATTTTATAGCAGATTCGGAGAAAGAGAAAGAGGAGTGGATCAATTCGATTGGTAGGTCAATTGTTCAACACTCACGGTCTGTTACTGATTCTGAGATTGTTGATTATGACAGCACTCGTTGATTAATCTGTTCTTCTTGTATCAATTTTTAAAAGAACAGGTAACTACGTATTATGTTTGTTTTTGTTGCTCCTGCTGTTGTGTATGTAATGAGAATCATGTGTTTTTCTTATAGTTTAATCTGAGTGTTTGTTCGGTTGATTTTTGGAGATTTTGATGTTTTGTAATTGAATCTGCTTACTTATTTTGTGATTTAACTTTGTTGCTTGATTGCAATTATCAGGTGGATAGTTGACTGTTAGAAAACTCAGTTAAAAGGAATTTACATTTGGGGTTTTGATAAATGTTTTACTCTTCTTGATTTTTTAATATTCGTGCTTGATTGAGAATGAAGGGTTGTGGAATCTGTTCATTCATTAAAAAGAGCCCAATAGATTTTTCTTTTTGTGTTGGGGATTTTGTGAAGGGATTGTTTAGAATTCATGGTATATTGTTATTCTACACATTAAGGCTGTAGGGCTTTAGTGAGATTTCGGTTTAAAATCAGAAGAAATGAAACAGATTACAAGAGATTGGAGTTTGGTTCCTGTCAATTTATATGTTTTGGCCAAAGAGGTCAGATTATGCAGATTGATGATGAACTTCTTAGTTCTTCAAAACACAGTTGGATACTGCATTACATTAATATTACTGGTTCAGTTAGATCATTGAAATTCTTTGTGTAGTTGTCATGGGGATCAGGTGGGAGTTCAGCTTCTTGGAAAGGGTTTAGGAAACCGTGTTAGTTCGAAATACTGAGCTTTAGGTGAACAAATCTGATATTTAAAACATATGCTTTAGCTCTGGTATGTTTTACATCTAAACTCATCCGCCGGCAAACTCTGATGTGTTCTTCTTGCCTTAGCTCAGACCTTAGCAGCAAGAACAACCCCAACTCTCAAGCACAACAGTTTTGTTTTGTTTCTAGAATTCAGTTTCAGTCCCACTAGGCTTGTTACCCGATTGAATGGATCCACTTTGTTGAATCATTTGTCCTGTTGGCTTTGTGTGATCCAACATTGGACATGATAGTTCTTAAGATTATATGTGTGCAATAATCATTAAACATAATTTTTAAATCCTAGAGAAATATAACGAGTCAAAGGGGATGCTTTTGACTTTGTTTTCTGAGTTGCAATGCAAGCAGAGTGGTCATTGCTGTGATGAGAGAAGTTTTGAGCTCACCGTCACAGGAGTTAGTTTTGAATCATGAGATATCCACTTCATGCGGTTATGAATTAAGATAAAAGTGCAAAATTTCTGTAGTAGAATTTTGTTTGGGTTACTTCTTGATCAGGCACTGGCACATGAGAACTATAACAAAGATGGGTGGAAAAACATGGACCAATCTAGGCTTTGGGTCCCCTAACTCCCCAGTTGACTTGCTGGGTTAGTCTGAGTTTTAAAAACGTGGATAGAGGGTCCTAGGTTTCATAAAAAAACATATATGCTAATGCTTCTTTAAAATTAATTTATCATTCATCCATAATTTATTTATTTTAATTTTATTAATGTTTCATAATAAACTTTTCTTAAAGAATATTTTTCAACAAAAACAACTAATCCATTAACAAAACAAAAGGAGATTAGTGTTTCACTATGGAGGGTTTCACCTTCCACTACAGATTTGCACAGTCAAAGCCCATTTTACCCTTCACATTGAAACCCATGTAACTTACTTTCAAGGGCAAAAACATCTTTGGAAGGGGCTAGAATAGCACTTTTACTTTTAATTCGCATGGTGCATTGTCAAAAATACCTTTAAACATTACATTATCTTAACTTTTGGTCAGGGGTATTCTTGGTTTTTCCTTTTCAAAGCATAGTGCAATTACTAAAGTGCCCTTACAATCAAAAAATATCTAACTTGCATAAAGAGGCTTTTTGATCTTTTCATGTTGGTTCTTTCATTGATATCATGTTGGGTAAGGGCAACATGGTATTTTGGGAAATTAAAATAAAAATATAAATATAAAAGTTGTAAGCACGTTCAATACACACATCAGCGAGTAGAAGAAGCCCCGGCCCTTTGAGCGGCATATGCAAGCTTCTTTGACGAACAAACACCTCTATTGGGTGGTGTTAGAAGCAACTCGTGTCGGTGAAGGATGTACAATGAGGCTCTGGTGAACTCCACTCCCCCCCCTCTCTTCTCTCTTTTCCCTTCTTCCTGGTAAAATGTAAAGGTGTTTTTTAATTTGTTTTTCAAATTCAATTTAGTCTTTATTTATTTGATTTCATGTTTGATTTTTTCTTTTTTTTAAAAAAAAATTTTTTTTTCTTCAATTTAGTTCCTCATCAATTGATTTTATTTTATTTTTGTATCAATTTAGTTCTCACTATTTTAATTATTGCTTATGCCTTTAATTTTTTTACATTGGATTATTTGATAATTAAGCATCATTGTTTTATTCAACTTACTTTTGATAAGGTTGCTTTGATATAACAATTAGTCTAATAATTTTTTTTAATCTTTTCTTGGGTGTCAATTTTTTTTGTCGGCTCATTTTATTGTTGTATTTTTTATTTCATGTTATAGAAATCATATAATTTTATTAAACTCAATCAAGTTGACGACCTGAATTATTTTAAATTTTTATAGAAATATTTTTGTTGTTTTGATTTTTTTTATTATTAAAAAAAATAAGCTTATCACATGAACCATCTAATTTTAATGAAAAATATATTTATTAACCATGTTTTTATTAAAACAAATTTCAACAGTAAGCAATTTTACCAAATCACTAATAATCAAAATTGAGAAACCTCGATTCCACATGTGGGACAACCGACCTCTGCATCTTGGCAGATAAAATACCTTACAAATGAAGCGGCCCAAAACTAGAGAAAATACCTTGCGAGCTGGCAAACAATTAGTGGGTGTTGCGTCCTCTTCGATAGGGAAATTTGGATAGCATTTCAGCATCTGGATGGCTACTTTTTGAAAAAAAAACACATTCATTTTCGGGTCAGATGATATTATACGTTGTTCCTTTATGACTTTTGGAGGAGGCTGCGAGTAAGTAGATAAACGAATAGGAGAAATAGGTGGGCAAGGAATATCAGAGAAGAAGCAATGAAGAAAGAAGAGCTGATTTTTGTTCCAGGCCCCGGTATCGGTCACTTAGCATCAGGCCTTGAATTAGCAAAGCGCCTGCTCGATCATGATGATCGATTATCAATCACAACACTTGTTATGAGCATGCCCTTTACTCCATCTATTAATTCATACACAAGATCACTCACTGCATCACAACCCCGCATCAAACTCGTTGATCTTCCCGAAGTGGATCCTCCCCCATCAGAGCTTTTAACGAAATCCCCAGAAGCTTATATCTGTGATTTCATTGAAAGTTACATACCCCATGTCAAAACTACTGTCACAGATATTATATCATCCCTGTCTGACTCGGATGTCCGAGTTGCCGGGTTTATTCTTGATTTCTTTTGCGTGTCCATGATTGACATTGCAAATGAATTCAGTCTCCCTCCTTATATCTTCATAACCTCCAATGCAGGATTCTTGGGTCTTATGCTAAACCTGCCCAAGCGCCATGATGAAATCAGCGAGGTGATGCAAATGTCTGATCCTGATTCGTTAATACCAGGTTTTTTCAATCCTGTTCCAGCACGAGTCTTGCCTGGTGCTGTATTTAATAAACATGGTGGTTATGCTGCTTATGTTAAGGTTGCTCAAAGGTTCAAGGATGGAAAAGGTATAATCGTGAACACATTTGCTGAGCTGGAGCCTTTTGCGCTCAGGTCCTTCTCTGATGATCACCGAATCCCTCCAGTTTACCCTGTTGGGCCAGTGCTACACCTAAAGGGTCAGCCTCACCCTGAAATAAACCAGGATCAGTTGGACAAAATCATGAAATGGCTTGATGAACAGCCTCAATCATCTGTGGTGTTTCTATGCTTCGGAAACTTTGGGAGCTTTAGCCCCCCACAAGTGAAAGAAATAGCACTTGGCATCGAGCAAAGTGGGTTCAAATTCCTGTGGTCCATGCGTTTTCCACGCTCTCCGTCTAATCAGTTCATGAATCCTGAAGATGTGTTACCAGAAGGATTCTTGGAACGCATAGAAGGACGAGGAATTATGTGTGGATGGGCACCGCAGGTTGAAGTCCTAGCTCACAAGGCAATAGGAGGGTTCGTGTCGCATTGTGGGTGGAACTCCATCTTGGAGAGCTTGTGGTACGGTGTTCCTATCGTTACATTGCCTATATATGCTGAACAGCAGCTTAATGCATTTAGGATGGTGAAGGAATTGGGACTGTCAGTGGAGCTGAAACTGGATTACAGGGTAGGTGGTGATCTTGTGACGGCAGATGAGATATCAAAATCTGTAATATGTGTTATGCAAAGTGATAGTGAGGTGAGGAAGAAGGTGAAAGAAATGAGCGAGAAAGGCAGGAAGGCTGTGATGGATGGTGGATCTTCTTTCACTTCTATCACACAACTCATCCAGGATATAACAGGAAACAACTGATATGAATACCGCCTGCTAGTAAGGGTTGATTTCCATTGTAGTTGAAGAAATTGTGTGTGAAAAATAAGGTCTTCCTAGATGTATAACGTTAACAATGTTTTCCATATATAAACCTTTCATTTTGCTGTCTCATGAATCTCTCTAGTTGTTCTTCTAGTTTCCAAGGTGTGTGATGTTTTCTCAACTTGATCTTCTATATTGTTACAGAGTCCTGTTATAGCTCCTTCTGCAGAAACAAATATATCAGATTTGAAGTCTTCAAATTTCATCATGCAGTCTTTACAAGGATAGGATTGCAGAGTTGCTGTCTTATATATTTCTGTCATATGGACCTCCAAGTCATTTTTGCTAGTCTTTTTTTTCCATTAATCTTTGATTCTGCAAGACTAGCATGCTCTCTGTGTTTGTTGTTTGGCATTCGAGGAGTGAGCTCTAGAATTTTTGTTCAGAAGGGAAAAAAAAGGCAAAAAAAGCTCTAGGATTCTCTGTTTACTGCCCGCCCCAACTTGACAATGTGACACCATGGACCTGGTCTTGTTTGCCGAGCTGTTTAGATAATTACGGGTCCATTGGCCAATTAGAAAGGTGAGCCAGTCCAAAGACTTTAGGGAACCAGTCTTTTAAATTTTAAGTTTATGTTGACGTTCGTCGAATTTCATCTTATAATTGTTCTTCAAATCTTTTGTAGATATGCCGTGAGTGAAAACTATCAAGATTTAATTATTTTTACTTAATTTTTTTATTTTTTAAAAAATATTTTTTATATCATTATATTAAAACGATACAAAAACATCTAAAAATTATAATTAATTTAAATTATAACTTATTCCTTATACTCTATCAAGAATAATTAATTTATTCCCTATATATTAAAAATTATTAAATAAGTTTTTAATCTAAGTTAATCATCCTTGGTTATACTCTCTTCGTCCATTATTATTGACCCCTTTTGGCTTTTCAAAGTCAATATAACATGATTTTGATTTTTTTCTTATATTGATTAAAAATTTAACAAAGAAAAATGTTATGAAAAATATAATAAACTTTAACTAATACTTAATTTTCCAAATTTAAGATTAATAAAATAAATTAAAAATATTAGGTCAATGCTAAAATACATTGACTTCTTCAAATTAACGAGGGACCATTACAAGTAATGGACCGATTAATAATTTTATATTCTAAAAATATTTTATTTTCAAATTGAATATTTATTTTATCGGAAATTTTTATAATATTCAATCTGTAATTAATAATATCATATTAATTATTTAATAAAATACGCTTTAAGAAGATAAAATACAAGTGAAAAAATAATTAAAATACATGATTCATAAAAATAATTAGAATATCTACACCTTATGTTTTTTTCTTCTACTCATATCTATTTATTTTTATAAAGTGAATCTTATTAAATAAATAATGAATATCACTAATTACATTTTGTTATTCACCTTTTTTTTTATTCTATTCCAAAATAAAATAGAAAAGCACAAGGTTTTAATAGAAGGATTATGTTATAAATGTAATTAAAAAGAAATAAGGATTGATAATAAGTTTTAAAATTACAAGGACTAATTAATTAGTTTTGTTAACTACAGAGGCTAAGGTATAATTCTTCCAGTGTTGACTGTTTCCGCTGCAGCCTGTACTTCGCCAGCTTCAAGTCAAAATGATCAAATGTCAGCAGTGAGATACGTCTGCAAAAGAAGATGATTGCAGGTACCTGGATGCTGTCTTCAAATCTCTAAATTGGAAAAATAATCTCAACATCCATGGCAACCCTAGGGAACCCTCTTGCCTCTGTCCCAATTAGCTCAAACCCCGCCATCTTAACTGCCAATAACGAACAGAAAAGCAATCCCTCCACAGTCCCAATACTCATTGACAAATGTGCCAACAAAAAACACCTGAAACAACTCCATGCTCATATGGTACGCACTGGTCTCTTCTTCGACCCTCCATCGGCTACCAAGCTCTTCACTGCATGTGCTTTGTCCTCTCCCTCGAGCCTCGATTATGCTTGCAAGGTGTTCGACCAAATTCCCCGACCAAATCTCTACACTTGGAACACCCTCATTCGTGCTTTTGCTTCAAGCCCCAAACCCATCCAAGGCCTCTTGGTATTTATCCAGATGCTTCATGAGAGCCAACGTTTTCCTAACAGTTACACTTTCCCTTTTGTTATTAAGGCTGTCACGGGGGTTTCTAGTTTACCTGCTGGACAAGCTATCCATGGAATGGTTTTGAAGGCATCGTTTGGTTCGGATTTGTTTATTTCGAACTCACTTATTCATTTCTATTCCTCATCGGGGGATTTGGATTCGGCTTATTTAGTTTTTTCGAAGATTGTTGAGAAGGATATTGTATCATGGAATTCAATGATATCGGGGTTTGTGCAAGGGGGTAGCCCTGAGGAGGCATTGCAGTTGTTTAAAAGAATGAAGATGGAGAATGCGAGGCCCAATCGTGTGACAATGGTGGGAGTTTTATCAGCTTGTGCAAAGAGGATCGATTTGGAATTTGGTAGATGGGCTTGCGATTACATTGAGAGGAATGGGATTGATATAAATTTGATTTTGAGTAATGCAATGCTTGATATGTATGTGAAATGTGGGAGCCTTGAAGATGCTAGAAGATTGTTTGATAAGATGGAGGAGAAAGATACTGTTTCGTGGACAACTATGATTGATGGTTATGCAAAAGTGGGTGATTATGATGCGGCTAGGAGGGTTTTTGATGTCATGCCCAGGGAAGATATTACTGCCTGGAATGCATTAATATCTTCTTATCAACAGAATGGGAAGCCAAAAGAGGCACTAGCCATTTTCCGTGAATTACAGCTTAATAAGAACACAAAACCAAACGAAGTTACACTTGCAAGTACCTTGGCAGCATGTGCTCAGCTGGGAGCAATGGATTTAGGTGGGTGGATTCATGTGTACATAAAGAAGCAAGGCATTAAGTTAAACTTCCATATCACAACCTCGCTTATTGACATGTATTCTAAGTGTGGCCATCTAGAGAAGGCACTTGAGGTGTTTTATTCTGTGGAAAGGAGAGATGTGTTTGTATGGAGTGCCATGATTGCTGGGTTGGCAATGCATGGGCATGGGAGAGCTGCTATTGATTTGTTCTCAAAGATGCAAGAAACTAAGGTAAGGCCTAATGCTGTGACATTTACCAATTTACTGTGCGCTTGTAGTCACTCGGGACTAGTGGATGAGGGCAGGTTGTTTTTCAATCAAATGAGGCCAGTTTATGGTGTTGTGCCTGGTAGCAAACATTATGCATGTATGGTTGATATTCTTGGTCGTGCAGGCTGCCTTGAAGAAGCTGTTGAATTAATAGAAAAAATGCCAATAGTCCCAAGTGCTTCTGTGTGGGGTGCTCTACTTGGAGCATGCAGAATTTATGGAAATGTTGAGCTCGCTGAAATGGCTTGTAGTCGTTTGCTTGAGACAGACTCCAATAATCATGGAGCTTATGTGCTCTTATCCAATATATATGCCAAAGCAGGCAAATGGGACTGTGTTTCTAGATTAAGGCAGCACATGAAAATTTCTGGGTTGGAGAAGGAACCAGGTTGTAGCTCGATTGAGGTTAATGGCATCATTCATGAGTTTCTCGTTGGAGATAACTCTCACCCTCTCTCCACGGAAATCTACTCAAAGTTGGACGAGATTGTAGCTAGAATAAAATCAACTGGTTATGTTTCTGACGAGTCCCACCTTCTACAATTTGTTGAAGAAGAATACATGAAGGAGCATGCCCTTAACCTTCACAGTGAAAAATTGGCAATTGCCTATGGGCTTATTAGGATGGAACCATCACAACCAATTAGGATTGTGAAAAATCTTCGTGTTTGTGGGGACTGTCATTCAGTTGCTAAGCTCATATCTAAACTTTATAATAGAGATATACTATTGAGAGATCGGTATCGGTTCCATCATTTTAGTGGAGGGAATTGCTCATGTATGGATTACTGGTAAATAAGGGTGGGATATGGTTTGAAGATTTCACCTCAATTCTCTACAGAATGACATAATTCCTCATTGTAGTCTGGGGAGGAAGCAAGAGTGATGGGGTTGTAGGCGAACTGGGAGTTCCAAGCTGAAAAACTTTCATCAAGTCTCCAGCACTTCTCATGGTGTTTGCTCAGGGCTTCAAGCTTAAGTAAGAAAGAAGCATCTTACTTGGATGGTATTTCTGTTTTTAACTGTGATGCAAAGCAAATGTATGGAATGTGAAAATCCAGATTTTGCTTTTGTTTTCTAGGTATTTCTTTTCCCCAGCGCGTTGTCAGTATTGAAGTTTAAAACTTGGAAATTATATTCTCGGTGTTATTTTGTGCACTTTATGTTCCCTGAAAATGATTACACTCACGAACACTGATGGGCTCGTAGAGGAACTTGTCAACCATTACTTTTCTGGAATGCGCCATGAGGATTCGATTTCTTGAGTAAAGCTTAGTTGATCGCAATCCAGCTCAGTTAAGAGTAGATTGTAGGAGGAACTTGCAAATATTGTAACCTTGGGGGAAGTTTGAAACATATTTACTGCTGGAGGCTTTCATTTTGTTTTGTTAAATGAAGAGTACAAACCTCTAGTTGATGATAGCTTGTCTCCTGACTGCAGGGATGGGTGCTGCAGTAACCATTGCTACTATGTAGAACTTGCTATTTTTACCGTGGAGTTATAATTTTACTTTTTTGCTGATTTCATAAAGAGTCAGCAAGCTAGCTTGTTGCTAGAAGTTCAATGATTATTTTGGGCTCCAGATTCTTTGAAGTGAGTTCGAATATCTTGACCACATTTGTCCTTCCAGGTGCAGCCACATCTTAAACCTCCCATTGGGAAGCTCTACGCTGTTGAGGTTCAGTACCTAAACTGCAATAGTTTCTTCACCAGGACCATCAATTCCTTTACATGTACTGTTGACAGTAGCTGAAATGTTGAAGTTTCTGAAATAGAATCCAGTATCCAGCAACATGAAACGGATTGATCTGATAGATGAAGTGTCGTCTAATCCCATAAATACAAGGTTTCTTAGTAATGGACGCCACGTCTTAAAGAAATACCCTAGTAAAAAATTAAACTCATCCTGGCCAGCAGAAGGTGAAGTTTTTTTTTCTACTTCTTCATATTCTGAGCTCTAAAGAGTCTTGAGTCTTGACCGAGCACCAATCCAAAACAATGAAAGATGAAGCTAAAAAACCTGGTAAAGATCCTTGAAACCCTCCAGTCTGTTGAGTTTAACAGAAAATCAAACCAGCAAGCTCTTGTTGATATGCCACATGTCAAAAACCCACAACTTGATGTTAGATCCGAAGCCTTCTCATTCCTTGGTCTTCCCAAAGTGGATATAATACACCCCGCCACGTTCCTCACTCTACAGATACTAAACGTCTCTTCTAGTTCAACAAGACCCAAGCTTTGGCCTTTTTGTTTGTTAGCAATGGAAACTTTAACTGGCTTGTACACTAAGGTCTTTACAAAAAACAATAACAAAACTTTATCACCATCAAGATCAGCTCAACTGGGTCGATCTGATATTAGCTTTTCTCCATCTTCAAGTCTAAAGAGAGCACATTTTGATCATTTGGCTTTGTGTCGACGCAGAGATGCTCCATTGCTGGTCATGAAATCCCATCCTGCATCTAATGCAGAGGTGCCTTGTTTCTTTAATAAGTTTCTTGGATTCTCATTTCTTTGTGTATTTGTATTGATATCTGAAGATTTGGTTCTGTTTGTTTATATCATGTTTTTCATTTAACAATAAACAGGATAAGAAATAAACTCATATGTAATATGTTTGCCTTTAGAAACAGGACAGGTTCATTTATGCATTGTAATCAGAATGGATACATTACTGTGGACTTTCTCATATGAGCATGTTTGTATGCATAAAAACCTATGTTAAACATTGATTACTTCCATTTCCTTGATTATAATTGATCAACAGTATCGCTTAGTGCATTCCCCCCTCTAAAGATACTCGCAGGTTCAATTTGACAAAGAGTACTAGTTATTGTCAATTAGCTGATGTGAACAACTTGAAAGTCATCGTTGTGATTCTCTGATATCAGAGGTGCAACAATGGTGCCACTTCAGTAGTATAAGAGCACCCTTCATATTTTGTTTCAAATTGTTAAGGAGTTATGCTCTTGCTCCACTGAGGTCACTCTTAAGATTAAGATAAGCTGGAGTTCTTTTTTTTCTGCTGGAGTTCGTTTTTATCACAACATAGGAGCTTAATCAAGTTCGTATAATAGTTTCATCTTGATTGACTTCAATTTTCAAATAGGTGTTGACTGGCTTCGAGACTGCAGTGTCTGGGAACCAAAAAATAAGTAAGTCAATACTGTGTTCCAAATTCTTATATCCAAGTTTGTGCTTACTGTGACCTCAAAATATTGATTGTAGCTTCTCTGCCTCCCAGCACCAGGAAAAAGTGTTCACGTGAAGTTCCAGTTGCAGAAGGAGTGTATGTTCGGTGAGCAATTTCTCCTGGTTGGGGAAGACCCAATGATTGGTCTGTGGGATCCATCAAATGCCATACCACTCGACTGGTCAGAGGGACACACATGGAGTGTTGAGCTGGTAAGGAGGAACTATTAAAAGACACTATTCTACTGGTACTCAATGAGGTATAAGATACAAACTCTGAATTATGGCAGGATGTGCGCATTGATTTGACGATGCAATACAAGTTTATTCTTAAAAGAAGCACGGGAGAAATTCTTTGGCAACCTGGTCCAGACAGAATATTCAAGACATGGGAAAGCAGTAGCAGTGTAGTGATTGCAGAGGATTGGGAAAATGCTGGAGCTCAAAAAATTATGGAGGAGCAAGTGATCAATACTCCAGATTTGGAGCCTGTTGGTGCTGGAAATGTTTCTCTTCAAGGGGGAGAAGTTAGGTCTGATGTCAACAAGGATTTAATGCTTTCAGGGCACATTGCCTGTGCAGAAGATAAATCAAATGGTAAGTATGAGGTTGTCAATGGTATTGCCTATCCAGCGGAGGGACATATAATTAATGCAGACATAAAACTTGAGTCAGAGGAATCTTTTGGTAGCAGAAAAGAGATGCCAGTGCCAGCAGACAAGAATAATTGTACAACTCCAACTTGCAAGAACCCAGTAACCATGGAGGATGAAGAAACCTTGTTGACTTGTGAACAACGCACTGTTCTTGTACCTGGTTTGAAATCCTCCACAAGCAGTCTCTAGTGAAGAAGCACTTTCCAAGGTACTAGGCTCCATCTTTGCTGAAACCTCAATTGGAATCTAAGCAACTAAGCCCAGAACGTGCCTGGGGCAACTTTTTGATGAACCAAATTGTTATTGTTATTATTATTATTATTATTTTCAGACTTCTGCTTTGGGAGCAATAATCCACGCGTTCTCCCTGTTTTTGCTGAAATATATTCGGGACTTGATTATGTAAATATAGCTTCTGTTTGAATTTCGTCATAATGAATAATGCACTCGCTGCCCCTCATTAAATATATAGCGCAGTCCCTTCGCTGTTTGCTGTGTTATGTTACTGAATTTGCTGCACGATGGAAGGATGCTAAGGTCCTAGACATCTTGCACCTGAGATCCAGTTTGCAGTTTGCTAATTTGCCAATCCAGAATTTTGCTAACTGAATCTCGTCAAGCTGAACTCCTGTTTCTGAGGACTCCACCTAAATTTTTGCTAGCTCTATGACTCAAGAACTTGACTCTCATCCTGGGAGTACATATGCTTCAAAAACAGCTTCCTGCCTAAACGGCTTGAAAAGCATACAGCCATTTCATTCCTGTACTTCTAGGATAGCATTTCATAATGTTCGACCGCTGGAGAGCAGGACGTGCTTTCTGTGTTGAAATACGATCTTAAGTCAGTACTGCTCGTCTCTGGATCAAGTCCAAACCTTGAGGTTCATCAAAGAGGGATCGGCGAGCTGCTTTGCTATCGAAACTTGGGCTGGCTATTGCATTGTTACTTTCATTCACAATTTGCAGAGTCGAACAATCCGTTCAACTCTCATCGATTTGAGCAACTCTCCGCTCTCTCGTGCAAATTAAAAGAGCAGCTGTTATTAAGATAAAATGTGATAGAACAGTATCAATCTGGTGAAAGGCATATAAGCCTGTATAGGGTAATATCAGAGGCAAGAACTCAGTTTTCTAGTCTCCTCTGGTGACCTCCTGGAACCTTCTGATTTGTTGGGATCTATTCACGTAACACCTACAGAAAAGGATTACGAAGACTACAAGCTATGCGATTCATCAGCTTGACACCCTCTAACCAACATCCTAGATGAAGCAGGCACTGGGTCAAAAGGATAATGCCCTCAAGGAGGCGTGTGTACTGAGTGCCTGACGGTAAATGGTGTCATGACAAAGTAAGTCAGACCAAACTTGGGCTATCGGCCATTTGGCCTGTAGAATACAATGAAATAGTATCAGATGCATAATACAAGCCATCCATCCCTTGCATGTCGATCCAAATTACCTGTCATATATACCTGTGAAAATTTTGAACCAATCATAGCACAAATATCTATGGTAATTTCCGCTCAGAAATAACTCAAGAAAAACAGAGCAATCATCCATATGACTGACCATAGGGTGTTTCATTTTTAAAGTACTTGGAACTTGCAATTACCCATTGGCATCTTACAGTAGAAAAAAGGGATTGAATGCCACCACAATACAATGAACCAATTGCAATTAACATTCCACGTATTATATAGATGTGAGATTGCCTCTTCCTAAATGACGTCAAACTGTTCTACAAATCCATCCCTTTTGAAAAAACATATCATCAGACACTCTGCTCTGTCAAGCTGTAACTATGCAGACTTTGATGCAAAGTTTCACAGTACAAAGTCTGGGATCAACCCCAGTTCCCAAAACAAAAGCCATTGTCACTATCAGAAACCATGATAAGAATCACCTGGTTGCGTACTGGCAAAGTGAGCATATCTAGTGATGTGAGCATTATCTCTCTGCTTTACGCCTGCGATCATCTCTTTCTCGATGATGATTGGGGGAAGAATCCCTCCCATGTGCAGACAATTTGTCCCCTCGTCTCTTATCTTGCTCTTCTCTGAAATAGGACTCTGTTTCATTCCTTCTTGATCTCCTTTCTTCCCTCTTATCATCATCTTCTCTTGACCTGGGTTCAAATTCATCACGATCATGCCTCCTCGATATTTTTTCCTCTTTTCTATAATTATCTCCTCTCAACTTCGGTTCAGGTACAATATCCTTGTGCCTTTTCAATCTATTTTCATCTCTCTTATAATCATCTTCTCTTGGATTTGGCACAAATGCATCATCTTCGAGCCTTCTTAATTTCTTGTCTTCCCTTCTGTTATAATCTTCTCTTGGCTTCTGCACAATCTCATTATCATCATGCCATCTTGATCTCTTTTCCTCCCTCCTATCATTTTGTTTAGGGTGGCTCTCTGAGGGCATGTTATAGCTAGATCTTTCCTCACTCTTCTTAGGACCATCAAACATTTTATGTCCCCATCTAGAACTTTTATCTTGAGGAGCACCCCAGCCTGTGTTTGCAGCTCTCTAGATACAAAAAGAAAGCGAAGCATAATTATGTGAGCCAGCTGTAATGAAATGCAAAATGAGTTGCAAGAACCTAATCTGCACAGCACATTCAACAAACTTACCACACAAAGTAATTTAAACCAATAACATAATTCTCTTGGTCAGGAGATGACTTAAAATTAAAAAAAAATAACAAAGCAGTTAAAAGGATTGAGTGATGATTTCCAAATCAAAGAACCAAATCCCCAGCCAATTAAGAAGGTATGTGAATAGGAAGTAACTACATCTTGAAGGCTTAAAGCAGCAAGTAGAAAAGACTCTCTATCATCATTGTCCAGCTCAATGAGCCACCTATGTAGGCAAGAAAGAAATTTTATCTCAAACCACAATCAACTACTATCAATACTGATCTCCATGTTAGTATTGGAATCATTATATCAGTGCTTATGATGGGCAGTTCCGATGCATGGACTATTTCATGGCATGGGCAATTTCTCTGGTCATTGATTCAAGGATTCATTCTAAATACACATTAACAAACACTGACTACTAAATAATCAGACTTCAAATCAATGGATATGCAAGTCACTTTGTCACCAATTTGACCACAGCTAACTACAGACAGGGAGGTTCAATTTCATGGGCAAATTTCTAAGAGCAACCTTTAAAAGTAGAGCAGCCAGCTGCATGTGGATTGCATGAAAGAACGGTTTAGATTTTAGAACATCAACGAGTTACTTTGAAAAAAAAAGACAGTAAAATTATACTGAAAAACTTATAAAAACAAACACTTGAAAAATGATTCTCTTATGTAAGACGAGTACTGTGCAATGAGCATTATCATCCAATTAATTTCAAAAGGAAATAAAGAAAAAGGTTGAAAAGGAGAAAATATTAAAATCAAATGTTAGTTTTTAAGACCTTTAAATTCATTTTGAAGCTTCCATACCTATTAATTGCATATAAAAGTACACAGACTGCTAAAGGGACAGCCATCCAAAAAACAATGATATATCAACAACTGTCTTCCCCAGGGATCTATGAACCTTACTTGCTCATCATGGGAAAATCTGCACCCAGCTCCACGATTACATTCACCTCTCTGGAACGCATGACAAACCCCCCGGGCCTCCCTCTTCTGCTGCGCTGTCTCTTCATCTTCTTCTTCTTTCTTCTTGTACTTAGTAACGTGGTCAACCCTTATAATTCGGCCAAGAACCTGAGCTCCATTCAGATTATCTGAAAGAAAGCCAAAAAGATTTGCCATTGCAAGCATATTAGAAAGCAAAAACACTTAGGTAGTAACTACTGTCCATTGCAAGCATATTAGAGACAGGGGGAACCAACCTACAGCAAGATTTGTACTTCTCTGATCCTCGTATGCAATAAATGCAAAACCTTTTGATTTACCAGTACCCTTGTCTCTTACTAGATTAGCATCAACTACCTCCCCGTATCTGGAAAAACCCATTTTGAAACACATAAATATTAGTGAGAAAAACAAGATCATCTATTAGCTAATCCCTTCAAACTCACTTCTAATTGAGCAGCTAACTCCGAAAATAAGAACAGTAATAATCAACAGAAAACCACACGCTGCCTTTTCCGAGACCAAAAAGAAAAACCCACGAATGTTGAACCCTTTAATCAGTGATTAAAAATAAAAATAAACAGTATTGAAGAGGGAAAGAGAGAGTTACTGAGCAAAGACAGCGAGGAGATCGCCTTCAGTGAGATCGAAAGGAATGCCACCCACAAAGACATAAGCAGAGTCTTTGTACTTAGCATGCCATGATGCTTCCTCTGAAATCCCTAACGCAGCTTCTTTTGAGTTTATGTTTTGGATTCGTTTCACCAGCGTCAACGGATTCATAGCTACCACCCCCTCTCCTTCTCTAAACCTCTCTTTTCTCTGCTCCCTCTCTCCTTCTCTCTCTCCCCGATTTGTCTTCGATTCTTTTCGCCAACGTTAATGGGCCGGTAAGTGATTTCGTCTTTTTTATACGGTTTAACTGGACCGACTTGTCTAGCCCGCCCGCGTGGTTCCAAAGTTCCAATACAAGGGTTTTTGTTTTTCCTGAATAACAACCAATAAAAGAGATTATTAGGGTACTTGCTCGTATAAAAATGGGTTTTTTTAGGTAATT
>Ga0325414_1003191_pt1 | contig 16969 bp, 8 predicted proteins | sample PopdelMetagenome_8_FD_206183 | JGI IMG/M metagenome (GOLD analysis project Ga0325414, IMG submission 206183) | Populus deltoides microbial communities from Bellville, Georgia, United States - Leaf-PdKOR-R3 | ecosystem: Host-associated > Plants > Phyllosphere > Phylloplane/Leaf | place: USA... | reverse complement strand
ATCTGTCTGCAAAAATGAACGTTGCTTTTGTTTTTGTGCCTCTCTTTTACTTCAGGGAGGATAATCGATCATCAACCTTTTACAGTGGTTCCAAGCTTTAACATGCTATAGAGTAACCACTCCACTCCATGTTAATAGATTAAAAGCGCACGTACGTATCTGACACAGATGTTTGCCGATATACTATTAATCTTGTTTAATTTAAGTGTGTGTATATATATATATCCTATCATGCATTTCTTGGCCACGAAGTTTAGGGAGGAAAAAACCACGTGGTTTCAGATTTTGGGAAATAAATTACTATAAGAGTTTTAGATTTCATGATGTGCCAAAAAAATTCGAGTTTGATAAAAAAAAGTTTATTTTTTAGATAATTAGTTAATATTTTGATTATAAAACCATAATTTATTCATTTTTGGCAAAGTTTGGCTAAACACAAAGATGTTGGGTTATCACTCGATCACTGGTTCCTCTAAATGAGAATCCAAATAAAAAAAATAAAAACAAAACATATTGATCCATCAGTAACCCCTCAAGTCTTTGCGTAAGATTTTGAAAAAGATTACTAGTAGTAAGCGAGAGCTTTTTTTTACCTTCTTTATAAGATTTTTTTGTCCAACAAATGAATCTTGGGGTTTCTTATGGCTAGGTGACCTATCTTTAATTGAAGGAGGTGTCTCTTGGGAAGCAAAATGGTAGCTTGCATTTAGTGCATTAATTGAGTGGATTTATGAAGATTTAAATGGCATGAAAAGCCATTCATCCAACAGTGAGGGTTGAAAGATGTTTACTTTATAACCCTAGTCGTTCTTGCCTCAATATTTTCTTATACATTCTGTAATTTTTGAAAAAATCATTTTATTAAAGATCCTGAACTATTTTAGTTCCAATACAAGTAGATAAATTTATTTCTAAGTATTTTCCACCACCAGCATCTTTCCTTTTCTATTTTAAACCAAAAAATAAACCAAAAAAAGTCAGTTTTATCTCTAAAAAAAAGAGGTGTTGATGCCCCTAAAGAGGAGTTCAAGTTTTAACCCGAAGCTAGAAAAAGTGGTTGAGGGCATGGGTCCATCAGACTAGGCCATATGACTAGGGGTTTACACCCTAGTGTCCATATCTGGTAGGGGAGAGAGTATCTCTCATCGTAAAAGTCCTTCTATTGTCATCAAGGAATCATAATAGAGATGATGGCTACCTCAAACCCCTAAGGACGATGTTCCTAGCACTTTAGAAGCAGAGGATATAGAGTTTGTTTCTCGCTTTCAACCAGGAGAGTACACAACTCAGATGCTTGACTAGGCTGAGCGTATCAGCCAAGAGACCTTCATCTCTTATTGTGGTTGTGGCAAGGCTGAAGAAGTGATGTAGAATTACCCCATCATTGTCAGTGAGCTCTCTATTCACGGGGGCTCTATTCATAAGGAAACAACATTAGAAGTTAGAAGTCCCGTAGAAAATGAAGTTGAGGGAAATCGTACTCCCCCAGCCAGGGGTTAAGTAGATTTAACTCCCTCTGAAGTGATCGTGGGTGCTGCCACTCGTTTTAAGAGGAGTAGGGTCTCTACCTCTATGGAACCCAGTGTTTCAGTCTCGATTGTAGCGGTTTCTTTGGTGGCATTTCCTCTAGCTTAACTTCCAGTTTTATTGGTAGAAGCTGTAACAACTAAGCCTTCTACTTGGGTTGAGAAAACTGAATTCGAGGATGTTTTCACCAACCTTGTTCTTGGTCGATCTCCCTTCAATTTCCTCTTTTTGAATGAAAATAAGAGGCAATTTATGGAGGCTTCTGTTGGTAGAAGGTTAGGCATTGGAGAGGCTCTCCTTGAGGTGGTGAGAATATTGAAGAGGATTCTCACTATCCTTTCAAACATCTTAATGATGTCTGATGAGAGCTATAACCATCATTTGGCTTTAACTGATCAAATGATGTTTAATGTAAAGAACCTTCTCGTTTACCTTTTGTTTAATTCTATGATCATTATTCCTAACACTTGTTTTTTAGTAGACTTTTATGATGTGTGCCCATTTCAAAAGACATTTAATGGCCGAGAGGAATCATGTAAGGGAGGTTATTGCCATAAATAGGGCAAACCAAGCTACCTTTAAGCGGCTAAAAGAGGAAAACATTGGTTTAGAGGCCAAACTGAAAAGCCTCGATGTGACTTATTCAATGTTGAAGGAACAAATACAAGGTGTTATTCTTTAGTTGAGCTCCAATGACAAACAACTTAAGGTGGTGAGACTAGTGAAAAGGATTCTCACCATCCCTTCGAACATCTTAATGATGTCTGATGAGAGCTATAACCATCATTTAGCTTTAACTGATCAAATGATGTTTAATGTAAAGAACCTTCTCGTTTACCTTTTGTTTAGTTTTGTGACTATTATTCCTAACACTTGTTTTTTAGCAAATTTTCATGATGTGCGCCCATTCCAAAAGGCATTTAATAGCCGAGAAGAATCATGTAAGGGAGGTCATTGCCATAAATAGGGGAAACCAAGCTACATTTGAGTGGTTAAAAAAGGAAAATATTGGTATAGAGGCCGAACTAAAAAGCCTCGATGTGGCTTATTCAATGTTAAAGGAACAAATACAAAGCATTATTCTTTAGTTGGGCTCCAACGACAAATAACTTTAGGCCATTTATAACCAAGTAGATTCTCTAAAGCAGGAGATCCTTGAGGCAAAGACAATCCAAGATGGCATAAAGGCTAAGCTTTTTGCTACCAGGGAATAAGCCTGGAGTTTTCGAGCTCAGCCGAAGGCTTTGAGGAACTTTCCCAATGAGTTTCAGGAATTGTTTAGGGGGTTTACAACTTCAACCAAGATAATTAAGGACAAGATATTTCTTACGATGTTCAATCTGCATTTTTTCAATCAATTAAGGGGAATGTATGTGAACTTTAGTGTCACCTTTCATTCAGTTCTAGTGCCTGACTTTGTGGATGTGTTCCTAGTAAAGGTTGCTACTGCCTAATATGAGGAATATCTAACTGAGAAGCTCGAGCTAGATATTTAAGCCTCGTTTCCCCCTCTCCCTTTATTAATGTACATACCCCTAGTTTTGTGGGGTTTATCCATGTAACTTTTTTATAGTATAAAATTTTAATTCTTATTCATTTCTCTATTTACTTGTGTGTGTGGATTTCACACTTATAGTAAACATTCCATACAGGGTTTAAGAACCTTAGAAAAAGCTTTGAAATGTTGTATGGTTTCAATGCTCATATTAAAAATTTCATGCAGGGTCCAAAACCCCTTAGAAGCTCGAGCTAGATATTTAAGCCTCGTTTCCCCCTCTCCTTTTATTACTGTACATACCCCTAGTTTTGTGTGGTTTATCCATGTAACTTTTTTATAGTATAAAATTTTAATTCTTATTCATTTCTCTATTTACTTGTGTGTGTGGATTTCACACTTATAGTAAATATTCCATACAGGGTTTAAGAACCTTAGAAAAAGCTTTGAAATGTTGTATGGTTTCAATACTCATATTAAAAATTTCATGCAGGGTCCAAAACCCCTTAGAAGCTCGAGCTAGATATTTAAGCCTCGTTTCCCCCTCTCCCTTTATTAATGTACATACCCCTAGTTTTGTGGGGTTTATCCATGTAACTTTTTTATAGTATAAAATTTTAATTCTTATTCATTTCTCTATTTACTTGTGTGTGTGGATTTCACACTTATAGTAAACATTCCATATAGGGTTTAAGAACCTTAGAAAAAGCTTTGAAATGTTGTATGGTTTCAATGCTCATATTAAAAATTTCATGCAGGGTCCAAAACCCCTTAAAAAATTGTTAAAATTTTGTATGGGTCTAACTCCCATACTTAGAAAAATATTTATCAAATTTGAACTTTGAACTATCTAACCTTAATCAAGATTTAGAAAGGATCTATCCCCTATCTAAAACTAAGAGGAAATCTTAGTTTTAGGTATATTCCTATCAATCCAGATGAACCTGTAGTGGATTGTTGAAAAGTTGTTAGGTAAGAGGTAGGGATTGGTGTTGTTATCCTTAGGTAAAACATCGTTGTTAAGGTAGTTTACCTCATCCTTGGAGAAATGTGTTATCGCACTAAGATGATCATGTCAATCCCTTTCAAGGTAACTTGTGCAATCGCACTAAGAAAACTAAGTTGGTGCCTTTCAAATTAAATTGTGCAATCGCACTAGGGAGACTAAATTGATCTCTTTTAAGGTAAATTGTGCAATCGCACTACAGAGACTGAGTCCATCCCATCCTTGGAAGGTTGAGAGGTCGTTGTCCTATAGAGATGTCATGTTAGTCCCATCATTTGAGAGTTGTGAAATCACATTAGGGAGGTTTTAGATCCATCTCTTCCAAGGTGAATTGTGCAATCGCACTAGGGATACTGAGTTTATCATATCCTTAAAAGGTTGGGAAGTCATTGCCCTAGAGAGATGTTATGTCAATCTCATTCTTGCAGAGTTGTGTAATTGCATCAGGAAGGCTTTAAATAAATCTCTTCCAAGGTAAACTGTGTAATCGCACTACGAAGACTGAGTTGATCCCTTCCACGGTAAATTGTGCAATCGCACTAGGAAGATTGAGTCCATCCCACATTTGAAAGGTTATGAGGTTGTTGCTCTAAAGAGATGTCATGTTAATCTCATCCTTGAAGAGTTGTGCAATCACACTAGAAAGGCTTTAGATCCATTCCTTCCAAGGAAATTGCATAATCACACTAAGAAGATTGAGTCCATCCCATCATTGGAAGGTTGTGAGGTCACTGCCCTGAATATCAATTAAAGAAAAGAAAACATCATTACTGTGAATAATTTAATTCATACATAAGAAACTTATATTCCTAGTCGTTAACCATTATACATTTTTATTGCCCTTTGAGGCATAATTGTCTTGATGACATTTCTATTGAGATTATAGTATCGACTCTAAAAGAGGAGATAATAAAGTTTCTCCAATAGATGTGTTCTAAATGGTTGACAAATAGACTTTATATATTTTATTGTTTGAACAACATTCCATTTGTACTCGTTGAAAGATTTCTAAAATCTCGAGGTTCTAACTGCATTCATGAAGTTGGTGAATGTCTAGCCCAAATTTGGTCATCTTATTAAGCACATGGACAAGTAGAAAAATCATGTTGATTTAAGGCGATTAAATTGCTCTATAGCCTTTCCTTTTTATTGTTGTATAGCCTACAACTATAGAAAGACCTATGACATGTCCTATTCCATGAATGTTTTGATTATTTATTTTTTATGGTGATTGGGGACATTGCTAAACCAATTATGGAATAACTATTGATGGCTTTTTGACCAGTTTCTTATAAACAATATCATTGATGATGTCTTAAAAAATAAAAGTAAATTGAGAACAAGGCTTATGTGTTGGATAATCGATTAATCTCTTAGTTCTAACAATCTGACTCATTCTCCCTTGCCAAAACAACTGGTGGTTAGTGTTTGACACCTACAGAAGGTCCCTTTTAGTGAGTTTAGGGACTCTTCGATGCTTAAGTAAGTATATATATCTGAGAAAAAATGCTTTGAAATTTTAGAAAAAAAAAACCTAAAAATAAAATGTGCCATGAAGAGTGGAGATTAAGAACCTTTTCTTCTAAGGATCTAATAGGTCTTTATAGTTCATCCTTACTTTTTTTAAAATTGCATTCCAACCTCTTTTATGTTAAAGGGAAAAATGTCTCCAACTTAATTAGAGGAAAATATCTCCGACTTAATCAGAGAGAAATATTTAAATATCTTTGAATTAATCAAAGGAAAAATATATTTATATGCGTGTGAGCTCAGTGCTTAGTTGAACCTAGAGGTGTTGAGTAGCAAAACGCCAGACCCATACATGTTTAGGCTGAATATATGGCTAAGCCTAGGAGACAGGTAGATCCTCAGACCTATACATGTTTGGGCTTAGTGCTAAGTTGAGCCTATAGATGCTAAGTCTGATAGATCACTAAGATTATACATGCTAACATGAACTCACGAAATAAATTGGTTAAAATTGACATAAAGGCTCTAAGATGAACTTTTAAAATTTGTTTATTAAAAATGATGAACTAGACAATGAAATGAATGAAAGCAAATAATAGAACTTGTATTCATAAATGTTAGGGATGTAAAATAACGTAAGAAAACCCAAATTTCACCAAAAAAATATGATTTATTAGTATGGAAGGGGAATATAAAATCTACATGGATTTAGATCATGAATTAAGATTAATTATGATGATATTATAGGGGTGATTAAGTTAAGTCACGAATATGGATTGAATATGATATCATCATGTATACAGTTAAGTTAAAATTATAAGTGATAATTGTAACAAGGTGAGTTAAGAAATATGATTGAGAATGAGGAAATTATTATGAATATGACTGCCATAATTCATTGTGTATAAGGAAGAAAATGAGAGAGTTCATAAATTGTTGAGAAGAATGTATCATATTGAAAATTTAACATAGATTTGATATACCTATAGATTAGAATAAAGATGTTATATCTTTCGTATACCTTTATCAAATATCAATGGCTATATTGATACACACTTTTGTTATAATTATTTGATGATCTCTTGTGTTTCCAGGTATCTTCCCGAAAAGGGTTCTAGTCCTAAACAAAGTGATATTGAGCTACTTAGTTTTTCATGATAGAGAAGTCCTAGTAAAATCTAAAAATATTTTAAAATCAAAATATTGTTTGTAATAAGAATAAGTCCTATAACATTGGAAGAAAATGTATACCAAGACCTTACAAATAAAGAGAAGTGCCTTCTATGTTTAATTATCATTGTGATGTATATTTTGTAACATGTGCAAGGGATGGTAGTGTTCACATGGACTTCAAAAAAAAAAATTATCCTAAATTTCATGTACAAGACAATTAGAAAGATAAAAATCACACCAAAAGTTCAAGGTGTTACAATATTCATCTCGATCAAGATGATACATCCTCTGCTCATGCCATTGAAACAGGTTCTCAAAACTAACAATGAATTTGTAATCACTTTTCTCATGATCCTTTAATATCATAGTCTTATCTCTTTTAATAACAAAGATATTTCTTTAATATGCCTCTCAATGTCTATTATCTCAAGTCGATGATTAGTTTTGAAATTTATCTTTATATATCTTCTATTAGCATCTCCTTGACATTCTCTTCTAAGCGAGAACCTCTCTTTCCTCTCTTACCTAAACACATTATGCTCAACGACCTTTTTTAGTCATGATTATTTAGTAGAACACAACAAACAAGATAACCTAGGATTGCAGCATTAAACAAGCAGTAACCTGGGATCATTAGATTTCGATACCAACTAATGCATATGAAAGCAACACAAGAAAGACAACAAGTAAAAAAAAAAAATACAAAATCACACCGAATAAGTATCACACAAAAATTCTAATTCAAAACTTTATTATTATATTTTTTTTGTTCATGTTGTCTGACTATCTAAGAGATTTACAATTCCTTATATAAACCTAAGAACTTACCTAAACCAACAAAGAAACAAAAAAATAAAGAAAAAGTAATAAAATTCATAATAAAAACTAGTGAAAACATTCTAAATAAAGACAAAAAAAAGTAATAAAAGAGTTCTAATCCAAATAGAAAAAATAATCATAAACTAATTAGGAAAATATAGCAAATCTCGAACAATAATATTAAGGGATTATTTGAAGACCTTTCCAATCTTTGATTATTATGAGATTTTAACCTTATAGTAAACAAGGTCTCTAGAATCTCCGAGAAAAAAATTCATCTATATCAAATGGTTGAATTGAAAATTACGTTCAATAACGTAAAACTGCATATTAGAGAAAAATCCCTTATATCATTTTTTTCTTACCATCGAAATCCAACCAATTTTTCTCTTCTTTTTTAAATGAGATACTAAAAAATAAAAAAAATAAAAATTTGGACTAAAATTGAATTTGTACAAAACTGGAGGATTGAAAAATTATAATTTGAAAAGTAGACTACAACTAAAAATTAGAAATTAAAAAGAATTACAAAACTTTCATCTACGATATCTATAGTAAAATTGATTAAGTGAAACATGATTTTCTTTGTACTTTGTATAATGTTGTGATTATTAAAAATGGAGTTTAGTGATATTTTTTTTGATTAACGTGAGTGTCCAAGTCAGCTTGCGTATATCTTGATTAATCCAACAGGTCCTGAAATTAACGATTATATAAGTTTTTAGTGGTTCTGAGATTTATAAAACTCAAACTAGTAATTTTTAAAATAAAAATTTAAAATCTAACCAGTTAAACTTAACCTTTTAAAATTAGAGTTTAGTGATATTTGAGCATGGTGGTGTTAGCCATTTAATATCCACGGGAGTCAGGAGCAAAGGCAAGGTGTGGGCAGTTGGGAACTTGCGCGCATTGTCCTCAAAATTTGTGCTTCAGAACATGTTTTATTACCATGGAATAAAACAATAAAAAAAGAAGTTAATAATATATATTTGGCTTTTGGTTAGTTCTGGGTTCAAGTCCCCAATGCCATATTATTTTTACTACCTGTTCAAAGTTCGAGTACTGTGCATTTTTCATTTACTCTATGCTTATTTTTATTTTATTTTATTTTGCAAATAGAATATTTTTTTAGAGTACAAATTATTTGAATTGACATAGGTTTAATAGTTTTTAGAAAAAAAAAAAACAATAACATAGATTGTGGTCTATCATTATTCTCTATGCTTCAATTTCCCTTTCATTCTTATCTTTCTTTATGAAATTGTGTGGCTAATACTCTTTATTTATTTTTTACATAATGTTCTATCTCTTTTTTCTAAATTATTCTTTCTTTGATCCCTTGTGCATAATTTATTTTAAGAAATAGAAATGTATAAATGCAATTATTATTCCTGCCCTCCTTGATCTTGGTCATCATATATTTAATATTTTCATATTTTTATGTATATTAGTTTGATTCATAACTATATATAAAAAATGAACTTATTATGACTATTATATCTTTAATGCAATACTTTTCTTTTATCTTAATCTTTAATGTTATACTAATATATGGTTGCTTTTTAAAGTGTTTTTTGTTCAGAAATGCATCAAAATAAGATATATTAAAAAATTTATTTTTGACATCAGTACATCAAAATGGTTTTAAAACACTAAAAAAATTTAATTAAAAGCAAATAAAAAATAAAATAAAATTTAAAATCTTTCAAAAGTATTTTTGAAACGCAAAAATACACAGACCCTAATAAGATCATATTATATTGTTGATATTGATAAGTAAATTCAATCACATTTTATAATTAAGAAAAAAAACCTATGATAATGATAATGATAATTTTTTAAAAACACCAATTCCTAAAAATATGCTATTTTTATAATGAATCTAGAAATATAGGTCAATTCCTTTTATTTTATTTTATTTATACATCATATAAAATCTTAAATAACATCAAATATGCTGCATAAAGCATTCCTAAACTATATAATATTATGTTGGTATTTTATTTTGATTATCAAAACTCTAAAAAGACTTAAAACAAACCAATAAAAACATAAAGTGTCAAAATTCAAAAATTATCAAATTGCATCAAAATTCATCAAGTTATTAAATCAGGTCCTTGGTTATTTTTTTATAGGTTATTTTATTTAAATTATTTGAAAATAAAACATGTTTATTTAATAAGAAAATCAAATTTATTCATTTATAAATAATTTATTAGAAATATAAATAATATTATAAATTTCTCCACGAACCAAAATAAAACTGCATGAAGTATTTACGTTTTGTTTTGTCAATACTCAACGTTTTGGCGAGGCATTATTCTAGAAGTTTCGCGTTGACCAGGAATTCTCACAAGAATAAATTAATAGTGTGTACAAATTCATAAAATAACACTCATTTCTAAAAAATCATTTTTTTAAAAAGAAAATACAATATTATATTCAAATAATATTTTTTTCTCCATTTAAATATTTGAAAAAGAAGCTTAGAGTGTTTGAAAATAGGATAACAATTGTTTTTTAAAATATTTTTTATTTAGAAATGTATTAAAATAATATTTTTTTTATTTTAAAAAAATTATTTTTAATATTAACATATCAAAATAATAAAAAAATTTTAAAAAATTCAAACTTTACTTAAATCCCATTTGAAATGTAATATCAAACAAGAGTTTAGTTTGGGATTCAGAAAATCCTTTTGATGTTCCCCAAGTTTTATATGAAAAGACACATCTCCATCTTTAAAACGTTTGAGAGATAAGCTTTTTTATTATTATTATTATTAATTAGATAAATATTAGCTTTGGTGCCCATGTATCGCTGCGATGTCAGTCTATTATTTCACAAAAATTAATATTCAGCTGCTGCAAGCATGCTATAAAAAAAAATGCTCCTTCGAGTCATAGATGTAATTGAATTGAATAAACTATTTTTATTTTAATTAGATAAAAAAAATAAAAATAAAAAATGATAGTAAATAGATTAAAATTAAAAAGTAAAATGATTAGGATAACTTTAAAAAAAATTTCTTTTTTCAAAAGATAATAAACAATGTATCTTAATCCACAAACGATTAAATACAGAAGAATGAAACAAGGTAAGAAAAAAGATATAACAAAATTGGTCCTATTTAACCCGAGTTAGCATGACAAACATATAGCATCGATAATTAAGATCAAGTCAACCTGAGATATCCCGCTAAACCCACAGCCCAGATCATGATATTAGAATAACCTGATAAAAAGATAAAGAGAACTATAAAGCCTTAAAAAACATGTCAGTTCTTCAAATCCATGACCTCGGTCATTAGACCCAAAACAACCTATTTAGAAAAACCATAAAGTTCAATTCTCAATTAATCAAATATTGAAAGATAAAATTAAAAAAAGAATTTCAATTATACAATTTTTTTTAAAATAGCAATTAAAAAAATGAGAATCAAAATTAAAATACAAAATAAATTTTATATTTGATTGAAAAGTGAAATTGAAAAGAAAAATAAGTTTAGCAAAAGGACTTAAAAAATCAAAAGAATGAAGGTCAAAATTGACATAAAAATATAAACAAATTTTAGATTGAATGATGAACTTAAAAAGAATAATAACTTTTACAAAAAAATCAAGAAAAAAAATAGAAATCAAAACAACGAGGATCAAAGTTAGAAATCAAAAGAATAAGGATCAAATTGAAAAATATAATATTTGATAAATTGAGATTGAATTATTAAATTGAAAATAATTAAAACTTCTACAAAATGACCAAGAACACAAAGTAGAAATAAAAAGAATAAGGACTGAAGTTGAAATTCTAACAACAAAAAAAGCCAAGTTGTAATTTTTCAAGGAGAAGAGAGAGAAAAAAAAGAGAAAATGCCCACTAATGACAAACTAGACCATCAACACCAACATATGCCCGCTCGATAGGGAAGAGGACATGACGACGCTCTCAATGACATGGCAAGAGTATTTTTGGATGCCGAGAGACGCCGCACTTGCCACTCAAAATGCACGGGCGCCTCCCACGCACCTCCTAGTGTCATACATGTGCATGTCCTTTTTTTTTTATTGAAAAAGCAAATTGCCTTTAAGCTGATTTAATAATAACAACAAAACCATTGTAAAAAGACATAAAAGTCCTTTCAATCCAATTTTAAATTTTTTTCTTTTAAAAAACTTTTAGTCGTTTTATTGTGCTTTTTAATTGTTTATTATTTTTTATATTTGGTCAAATATTAAATTTCCCCCAAGCTAATATTATAATAATGAAAAACCTATCATGAAAATACGAAAATTCCCTTAAGGCTAGTTTTATTTTTTTTTTGCTTCTAAGATTATTTTAATTATTTCACTATACTATACAATTGAATTGAAAAAAAAAACTTATTTATTTTTAATCATTTTGATAATGATTAATGAGTTCAATAAAAATACTTTAACGCTCTTGGAAGCAAGCATTATAATTTTTTTTTTAATTGAGGGACAAAAATATCATTATTTTCAAGTGAATAATAAAAATAAATCCGCAACTATTTATACAAGTATACTACAGTGTTTTCCAAATCCTTCATTCCATGTTATTAGTAAAAAGGAAAAAAGTATGCTTAAAAGGCTAAAAATACCACAATCCTCGTCATCTTTTTCACATGCTCGAGCTGGAAAGTCAACTACTCAAGCTCTTTATTAAATATTCAATTGGTTGAAGTACATCTTATAATTTTTATATTAAGATATAAAAGTATTTAAAAAATATTAATTTAAAATAAAAAACATATAAAAAATATTTTTTTAAAAATATTTTTCAAACACAAACAAGTAAACCCTTATATATACACCAGTTTTTTTAAGGAACGAGAATGACGCAAAGGATGAAAAATACAATGAAGTAAGCCTTAGACAAGTAATATCAGGATTGCATCCCTTATACAGGTGAAAAGGATAGCATATTGATAGGTAAAAGCAAAAGCTAGTCGTTAATGGCGGTAAGAAATGGGCTCTATTTTGCTAGTATGTACACAGATGGTCTGAACCTTCTTTGAATTAGATGGTGGTAGAGAGAGAGAGAGAGAGAGAGAGAGAGAGAGATTATCTTGCAAGTGTCATGAGTGAAAAGTTGATGGAAAAGTGAGATCTTACCTTGTAAAAGACAACCCAACAGTTTGAAGAAAACTAGTCGGTAGAACCGCACTTTTATTAAAGGTTGGATAAAAAAAACATTTCAGAATCATAAAATTATAAGAATCAATTTAAAATTAAGTAAAATTTGAATAATAAAATTAAAAGAAATAAAAAAAATCAATGGAAATAAAAAAAATTGGAAGATAAATTTTTTTTTTAAAAAAACTATGTGGTATTGTTATTAAACTCAATCTAGCAGATCTACTTTGAATCTCTTAATACTTCTTACCTAGTTTATGTTTAAAATTAAGTAGCATGAAAGTTGTTTTTATATAACCTAGTTAAATTGACAGATCCAATGACAATTCGAATAATCAGTAATAGCATAATTTGACTTTTTTTAAAAAAAATCAAGATGAAATCTTTTTTTTTTTAATATTGAGACAACGACACATTGGATCGACTCGAACTTCATGAATTTACTCGCTAAACCTGTAGCTCTAATCATAGACTTCACTACATTTAAAAATGTTTTTTTTTTATATTTAATGATATGATAAACAAAATAGATACTTACAAAATTGAATGTAAACTAAATATCATAATATTTGTTTGAGACTACAATAACCTCATAGAAAACAAATCAAAATAAACTATGACTACCAATTCAAAATCAACAAAATATTGAAGATTGAAATTTGAAGAAAAAAAAGCCAAAAGCATTCAATTGAAAGGAAAAAAAAATAGAAGATATATTTAAAGAAAAAAGGAAAAAAAGTTTATCTTCTTTACTCTTCATATGAACAATGAAGGAGATGGAAAACCCCAAACTTTTTTAGTATAGTACTTAAATATGAATAGTGAAGGACATGGAGAAACCCCAACTTTTTTTGTATAATAGTTAATTAGATTGGTAACCTGTGCTGTATCATGAGTCGAGCTGAATTTGTTTTAGAGTAAAAAAAAAAATGTTCAAGTGTAATAAACATGTATTAAAAAAGTAATAAAAATCTGTGACTTAGGTTATAGATTTATCTAAGTCAAATAAGATGGTATTGTTTAATTAGATGATTAAAAAAAAATAACGAATAAACCAATCAAATTAAATCAAAAGAAGTGATCATAATAATCTAAAAAAAACACTTGTCAAAGAAAAAAAATAACAAAACTCAATTTCTAACAAACTCTATGAGAAAGGATTAAATTGAAAAAAAAAGGATAAGAAAAATGACTAAAGTCAACACGAGTTAACATACCAAACTTGTAACCCAGATTATAAAGTTGACATAACCTAATAGAAAAAAATAATAAAAATAATATAAAGCCCAATTCCCAACAATCCCAGTGTAGAAAGATGAATTCAAAATTAACAAAAAAAAAAAAAACACACGTGAAAACTCTAGTAAGCCAACTAAACCCCACTACCCCAATCATGCGAATAGACTAACCCAATAGAAAACAAAATGGAAAAAACTACAAAGCTAAAAAACTATTAAATTAAAAAAAACCCAAAGTCAATTCGAGGTAACCCACCAAACTAGTAGCCCAAGCCATGAAATCGAGATAACACCATATAAAGATAACAAAAAAAATCATAAAGCCTAATTTAAAAAACAAATCCAATATGGAAAGATTAAATTGAACCAAAATTTAGAGAAGAAAAAATTTACCTTAAAAAAAAATCAACATCACTTGGGTTAATTTTTAAACGCGCGAATCAGGTTTTGAGACTAAAATCATTTTACTAGTGAAATCAATAGAGCTCAATTCCCAATCAATCTAATAGTGAATGATGAAATTAAAAAAAAAATATTTTTACAACGGGACCTAAAAAACAGTAATCAAAAGAATGATAACCAAATTTGAAATAAATCATTTTTAAGAGGACAACTTATAGTTTTGGAATGAAGAATAAAATTGAAAAAAAATTCAATTTTACGAAAGGTTCCAAAACAAAAAATAGCAATAAAAAAATAAGGATCAAATTTGAAAAAACAATAAGAGTACAACTTAAAATTTTGGATTAGAGGGTGAATTTGAAAAAAAAAAAATTTCACAAAAGGAGGGAGAAGAAAAAATTGCAATAAAAAAATGAGAACCAATTTGAAATGAGAGGACAAATTTAAATTTTAGATAGACAAGTATGAGTCCCGAGGAAAGAAGAGAGAAAAAAGGAAAAGAAAAATAAAAGTGCCGCCAATAACAAACCATTACGTTTCTGGTTACACATGTAATTTCACATGGAAGAACACATTGTGTCCCTTTACGCCATTGAGAGTGCAGTGTTTAGCCACTAGATGAAGCTGCCCACACTACGACTTCCTTCACTTACTAGTATGTGTATTGCACATGCCCATCAATCTTTACCTGCCTGTTAGTTTTAGACTTTCATATTTATTTTAGTGTAACATTTTGGTCCCAGAAGCCCTAATTGCTTCAAATTAACATAATTTAGTTTTATTTTGATAAACCGAACATGAATTGAGTATAACTTTCATTGATATTGCAAGATTCATATATTTAGGTAACCAAAATAAACCATTAAATTAAATCTAAAAATACCAAATCTTCAAATATCAATTTTTTTAACAAACTTTAGTAACCAAAAAACAAAATAACTTGAATTTTCCCTTGCCTATGCAACCAAGTCTGTAATGGGAGAAAATTAAGCGGGCTTAATATTTACCAAAGCTTAAAAGTTGGTTCCTAGACCTTTAATTGCTCTAAACCAGTAAAATTGTATTTTAGTTTGCCAAACTGAACATCAATTGAGTAAAAAATATTTTCTCGACACCTTAACATCCTTATTCGTAGATAGACAAAACAACTTATCAAGCCTAAATTTATATTATTATGATGCCAAATGACCAAACTAAAAAAATATTAAAGGACTAAAATGTGAATCGCGGAATAACAAAAAAATATCATTGTGGATTACCGTAATCTATAATGATGTCTTTCTTAGTGCAGAGTAATTCGAGGATATTTAGGTTTTTTTTGTAATTAATTCTAATGTTAATAAAAAAAATATTATGGTAGCTTTTTTGAAAATCAGAGGGAAAGTTTTGGTAAGTGAAACCATAATGACTAAAATAGAATAAATTTAATAAGTGGCAAAAATGTTCTAATAGTCTTTCTGTTTATTAGATCATTGGGACCACTTTACTCTAGTTACGTCAATGCCATTCTAAAATAAATTGGTAAGTGCTTATTATTCCTACAAGTATAATTTGATATTATGTTTTTAGTGAATGATATTTTTTTTTAAAAAAATATTAACTAATAGTTTTAATTATTAATATATAGCTTTGGTCGTGGGAGCATCTCCACATCGGTCATCCAGATAGTTAGAGGAACACAAAGTTGGACACGAATAGAGAGAGGGAACTCTTAAAAAATGCATGTTTTCATCAAATGTTTTTTAAAAATGCATGAATAAATTTTTTTTTATTAAAAATAATTTTTTCTTTAAGATCAAATCATTATAGTTTATGCGAATATTTTTTTTGTTGTTATTTTTTATTCAATGAGTTATGCTGCCAATAGAAAAATTATTTTTCAAAACAAAATATAAATGAATTAAGAAGATAATTTTGACAAAAAAAAATATTTTTCTCCATAATTTTATTCATTATTGTTCTTGTGAATGTTTATTCCTAAAATTTCTTCCTAATTATACTAGTTCTTCTCTATGCTAAAACAACTAAGGTGCAATGCATATGCTTTATTATTCATATAAACTCTAAATTTTATACTTTTTTTTCTTTTCATTTTCCTTTCCATTTCCTTTTTTTTTCCTTTTCCTCTCAATTTCACCATTTCTTTTTTCAACAGTCATCTATGTTACTTTTGAACTGGCCAAGTTCAAAATGTCATGTTAGGTTAGCTCCAATATATTTAATTTTTAAACTAGAGAAGTCGAGTTGTGAAGTTTTTTATTATTTCAATTTTGTCTTTTTTTCTCAATTTTGTCCTTAAAGTTTACTTTCTTTTCATTTTTTTTTTTAATTTCATCATTTGTTTCTCAATTTCATCTTCATATTTGTTTTTGGTCTATAGGGTTTTTTTGGACATACCAAGTCCACTAGATCGTGTCAGGGTAACTCTCGTACGATTTAAACTGGCCAATCAAGTTGTTTTTGGACTAGTCAAGTCGATTATATCAATTCAAGGAGACTCCTATAATGTTCAATTTAAAACTCAGACTAGGTAAAGAGTTGAGGCTAGGGATAACAATGGGTACCCATGAATAGGGTATTGCAATATCCATACTTGAACCAATCCTAATTTTTTACCCTACCACGACTCAAACTTGATCGGGCATGGACGAAACCTGATCCAATCAGGTTTTGAGGTATCCATCGA
>Ga0325414_1003189_pt1 | contig 16970 bp, 6 predicted proteins | sample PopdelMetagenome_8_FD_206183 | JGI IMG/M metagenome (GOLD analysis project Ga0325414, IMG submission 206183) | Populus deltoides microbial communities from Bellville, Georgia, United States - Leaf-PdKOR-R3 | ecosystem: Host-associated > Plants > Phyllosphere > Phylloplane/Leaf | place: USA... | reverse complement strand
ATATATATATATATATAGTACGGTATAAAAGGAGTTGTAAATATATAAATTCACAATATGAGGATATTGATATACATACATGTATTAATAAACAAAAATAAATTAATCTAGCCTGGGCTAGGAGTAAATTAATGAGAGAGATGAAAAATACATACGCTTCCATTTCTCTGATTTGCTCAGCGGTATGCCTATGGTATTTCTTTCTTTTTTTCTTCTTGTTTTTGTCGTCATCATCACCATCACCATCACCGTCATCCTCATCATGCTCTCCTTCACCTTCAAGATCATCATCTGATCTTGATCTCATGGGCCCTGAGGTCTCACTACTAATTTCCACTGTTTCTTCTCTTCTTCCTCCTCCACTCCCTTCATCCCCCTCCTCCACCTCCACGCTACCCGCTGCTGCCGAATGACTCACATTTGCGCCGCGGAATATTCCAGCCTTCAACAATAAATAAAAACATTAGAGTGCGTCACAAGGATTTAGACCTTAGCTAGATGCACATCATGCATGCATTTTTATGTACGTGTGATTCATGAGATTAATATATATCCACATCGAGCGATCAAAATAGAAAATACTCCCCCTTCATAAAAGAAAATAAAATATATGCACAAAAAAATCGATGGGGTAAAAATATTGGTGGGATTTGAAGATGGTAGCCGGAAAACCTCAGAAAAAAGAAAAGGAAAACCAAGCTATGTAAAAAGAAACAAAAAGATGTGTGTGTTTCCAATTAATACGAGAAGAAATTAAGAGAAAGATTATAAAACGAGGAGTGGTGCTTAAAGAGAGCTTACAAGACTAAGAGAAAGAGCAGGAGAGGCAAAGAAGTCCTTGATATGAGAATTGGGTGGATTAGACATGTCGACGCCCATGGCCAGTCTGAAAGAGGTTGTTCTTCATTTGATGAGTCTCACGGAGCTAGGCAGCAACAAGGCTTTTAGAGAGAGAGAGAGAGAGAGAGAGAGGAAAGTGGGCCTCGTTGATTTAAGGATATAAAAACAAAATGAACTCTCGAGGAGGTGATCTTATAGAGAGCGAAAAGAAGGCTGGTAGGAGTTGACTGTTGGATATTGTTGGGAGTGGAATATGTGAACATCCAACTAACTTACAAGCAGTTTGAATCTATGGTATCCAACGGTATTTTCAGTTTCCATTTAAGTGGCTTGATGATCAGCTTAGTGGCTTAGACGCTGTTTATTTTATTTTAATTTAATTTAATTTCCACTCAAATATCCCTCCTCAAAGCCGCCCATGTTACCTTTTGGTTTTTCACTTCTATGGTTAATTTTATTTTATTCTCTTTTCCACAGCGAATTAGGGAGTGAAATGACCATGACTGGCAGCCATTTTCCTATCCTCAAATTAATACTTTTATACGGCTAGCTTAACTGGCTAAAGTTTTTTTTATTATTATTTTTTCTACTCAGTTCCAGTAATTACTCATCGAATCCGGTAAAGCTTCTTTAACAAGCTTTTTCTGAAACGGTTCAGCTCATCTATAATATTTTTTTTATTTCAAACAGGAAATTGATGGCCCCTTCCACGTTATGTGTACGCGCTAGCGCCAAGGGTTGTTGTTGCTTTTCTTATTCATTCATTCATTCTTCTTCTTTTTTACTGTATTTGTTATAATACATGCTGAGCAGGATTAGAAGTTAATTTTATCATAAAAAAGTTAAAAAAAATCAATAGCTAATTTAGAACTTAATGTCTTCGTTAATTAATAAAATTAATAATAATTATATTTGTTAATAAATGCTGAAAAAATTAGTAATGATAATTAAAGGCTAAATCATGAAACTAAAAGATAAAATAGATAAAACAACATGATCTCGCTTTGCTTTTTGTTATTTGATTTTTTTTATTTAATTTTTTAAAAAAAGTTAAAATTAAAATTCAATTGAAAATAAAATGATTTGTTAACAGAGTTCCCCTTATCCTTATTAATTTAACTTGGTCATATGATGTGATTTATTGCACGGTTTACACATTTTAAATTAAATTATATTAAAGTTAGTTTGATGTGACATGCTTGACCTGACAGGTACAATTGCTACCCCGTCATCCCGTTCAAAACCTAATTTGATTTTAAAAGAATATTTAAAACCATTATTTTTTAAATTTTTAGGTAATTATATTTTTTATTGATCTAGGTTAACCTGACAAAAATGATATACAGAACATGAACCCAGTCAGGTTTAGTAAATTTATTTTTTGGAATCAAATTTTTGATTTAATTACATAATAATAAAAATAAACACATAAAAAAAGCGACTAAATGAAATAAAAAATAAAAAATATCATGAAGGATTATACAAAAAAAAAAGAGTTTGTTAATATTAGAAAAATATATCATAATCTTATTAAAAAAATCAAAATTGAATTATACTTTATTAAATAATACCCCTAATATATTTTTAATTAATTAATTTAAATAAATTTTAATTAAAATATTTAAAGACTTGGTTTGATTTAAAAAGGAAAAGGAAATATTTCAAGACAACATTCTTTCACTTTATTTTAATCATGTTTTGGATTGAAATAAATCATCCTAGTTAATTCATGAAATTTATAACCTAAATTGAATTTGTTCAAGTTTAATAAAAAAATTTCTAATTCATATTTCATTTAATTATATAGCACTAAAATTAGAAATTCACAAGAAAGCAATCAAATTAAACCAAAGATAAGAACAAAATATTCGTTAAGGGCTCTATAGAAAGACTATTTGCTAAAATTATAAAAGAATGGCATAATGTAATTAATTTGAAAACTAAGTAAAAATCAAATGATATTTATAAATATCTAAAAAATATTTTTAACTGATTTATTTGAATGAATTTAAATTGAAATTGAAGGAAAAAAAACAGTTTCGTTTTAACTTTTTTTTCAATATTGAGAACGCTATTAAAAAAAGCTTAATAATATTATAAAACAATCTTATTGATCTTATTTAAAAAATATGTAAAAATTGAATGTATTTAATAAAATAATATTCAAAATATATTTTTAATTAACATATTTTATTTTATTTAAATTAAAGAAGAAAAAAAATTTAATTCCATAAAAAGCCAAGTGCTCATGTCTATAAGGGGTATCGTGTGACGGCCTACTTGTTTGGCTTTTTCTTTTATTTTGTTTTTTAATAAGGACGGATGACCATTTTTTTTGTCTTAAAATTTTTTCATCAAACAACATGTGATATAAATACCTATTTTTTAATTGCCAAAAAGATAGTTAAAATTTAGGTTGGGTTTTTTTTGGCTATAAAAACTATTTTTAACATCTTTATAATCTTTTTTTTAAATTAATCTTTCAATTTAAAATACTCCTAAATTATTCCGAAAACACAAATCAAGTTGGAAAAAACAATTCTTTATCAACCTCAATATGCATTTTATAGAAAGATAATGGTTAAAAAAAAATTTATTAAACTTTTCTTGTCAAATTAAATATGCTGGCACTAAGAACAACTTATTTTGCTAGTGAAATTTAACCAACCATAATTTTTCTGTTTTCTAACAACCCTCACTTTTTTTTCTCGGATCTGAACACTGAAAAATAAAAAAAAATAAAATTTTAGACTAAAATAAAAATTCTAAAGAAAAAAGAGACTGAAATGAAAATTGAAACAATTATAAAGGAAAAAGTAAAAAAAAGGTCCTAATTGAGTAGTGAAAAAATCCCCTTTATTTTAGCCCGGATGTCAAATTAGGTCCCTGCATGTTCAAGCAACAAAACCGATTTTTTTATTTTTTAAAAATTACACATCAACTAAATATTTAAATGATTTTTTGATTCCTTAAAAAATTCTTAGTAGGCTAATCAAAACAATTTCTCATGCCCAAATATGAAATAAGGTAATGTACAAGGATAAAATTGATAATATATAATTTTAAAATGCTTTCATGTTATAATATATACAAAATTCAAGAACTTTATTCGATACTTTTTGACTTTAAACTTTGAAACATCTTTTAGAATACTGCCAAAACTATTTTTATTGGCTTTTGGTGCAAGAATCCCAAAAGCTCCAAATAGGCTAAAAACATCATGATGCGAAACGAGTTCTAAATTTTACGTTTTGAACTCTGTGTTGTGTTGTTGTGCATCTATATAGACTTTAACCAATGTTATTAAACTTGTTTTAAGTTATATATATACTAGATGTCATGCCCGCATGATGCCGCAGGTTTGTAGCATGTCTATGCGTTGTTGTGAGTTTATAAAAAAAATAAAAAATATATATATAGAAAAAAACTGTTGCAATCCACAATGTTTTCAAAGAAAAAACTACAAAGCTAAATTCTTACACAGATTAATATTTAAAAAATGAAATGAACAAGAAAAATTTTGAAAAAAAATCATAATAAAAAAAACCATGCAGGGAAACACTGTAGAAATCTACAGTGTTTCATGAGGAAATATGCAATTGTAATTCTCAACCAATTCAATATTAAAAATAATAAAATCGATAAAGACAATTTTGAAAAAAATCATAACAAAAACAAAATTCATACGGAGAAACACTATAGCAATCCACAGTGTTTTAAAAAAAAAAACTACAACGCTAAATTTTCAACCAGCTCAATATGAAAAAAAATAAAATCGACAAAAATAATTCTAGATAAAAAATTAAAAAAAATCATAAAAAAACATGTGGGGAAACACTGTAGCGGTCCACAGTGTTTAAAAAAAAACTACAAAGCTAAATTTTCAACCAGCTCCATATTAAAAAAATAAAATCCACAAAAACAATTTTGAAAAAAAAAAGACAATTTTGGAAAAAAAAGCAAAATAAATGAAAAAAATGAAAAAAAAACATGTGCGGGAAATCTACAGCTGTAATTCTCAACTAGCTTAATATTAAAAAAAATCGATAAAGATAATTTGAAAAAAAAAACATGTGGAGAAACACTGTAGCAAAACAAAAATCATGTGAGGAAACATTGTAACAATCCACAGTATTTTAAGGAAAAAAACTACGAAGCAAAATCAACAAAGACCTTTTTGAAAAAAAACAAAAAGAAAAAAAATTCATAAAAAAAAATCATGTATGAAAATATTATAGTAATCCATAATATTTTAAAGAAAAAAACTACATAACTAAATTTTTAACTAGTTCAATATTAAAAAATTTTTGACAAAGATAATTTAAAAAAAAACATAAAAACAAAAAAGATGAAGAAGACAATAGAAAAAAGAAAAAAAAAAGGAAAAACAGAAAAAAAAGTGGGTAAAAGAAAGACAAAAAAAAATTAATCAGAAAAAAAAACAAAAACAAATAAAAAAAAAAGAGCATGTGGCATGGAGAAAGTTACAGAACTTTGCCCATGCTTTTTAGAGTATTAGTTAATATAATGGATGAATGTTTGAGATGGAATTTAATTGGGTCTCTACAAGTTTAAATCTTTTATATCAATTTAGCTTAGTTGTTAGGTTTTTAATTAGACCGACTCCTTTGGTTTGTCTTATTTATTTTTACGTTTTAAAAATAATTTTGAAAAAATCTAAATTTTTTAATTTTTTTTTGTTTTAAATTAATATTTTTTGATGTTTTCATATCATTTTAATATGCTGATATCAAAAATTATTTTTTAAAAATAAAAAATATATATTATTTTCATATATTTCTAAATGAGAAACACTTTAAAAAACTGCAACCACACTCCCAAACACGTTTAAATTTTAATAACCTCAAAATCTGAAATCTTTGAATTAAACGAAAGATTGGGTTTTATTTTTGTAATATATATTACTTGAAAGCCACCAAATAACTTGATAATCTCTCAACTTTCAAAATTATCCCCGGCAGTAAAGAGAGATCATGTGCTCAAGCTGTTTTTCTCTAACATTTTATGTTTACCTCATTCTACTCTCAATTTTTGTAAAAGAAAAAAAAATGATGTTTTACTAACTTTCAATTTTTTTTTGTTAGAATATTTAAATATTTAAAAAAATGATGTAAATTTTTTAGTTGGAATTAAGTTTTATGAAAAATATTTTAAGTTTAACGTCATGTGAAGTATGAGTTTTTGAGAAGATTTGAATTCTATAATCACACTGAATGTACTATTTGTCAATGTCTTCAAGCAAAGGGATATGGTGATAAGGAAGAAGGGGATCGATGAGAGTAGTGAAGGTTTTGGCAAATAAATTAAGAGTAAATTATAAAATTAGTCCCTCTAGTTTCACAAAATAAACGAAACACCCCTCTACTTTTAAAAATAGTTAATTAATCCCTATATTTTGAAATCTATTTGTAATTTAATCTTTTTCTCCAATTTCATAGTCTTTGTCAATTTATTTATTCTTATTTTAAGAAATAGAAAAAATAACATTAACAATACTCTAAAAAGTATGGGAAAAGTATTGTAACTTTCCCCACGCCTGTACTTATATATTATACTTATAATTATAATAATATAATAATAATAACATATACTAAAATATTTTAAGCTGTCTTTTTTTTCTTTTTAATTTCTTTTTTGTTTTTTTTCATGTTTTTATTTTTATTTTTTTCATTTTTTATACCTTTATGTTTTTTTTCTTTGTGTTTTTTATTTTAATAATTTTTTTTAAATTTAATTTGTTAATGTTAATTTTTTTATTTAGTTATCAGATTTTCATGACACGGATCCCGAGTTTAACGGGTTAACCCAGAATTTTTTTTGTATTTTTTCTTTTTAATTAATTTTTTTCATTTAGTTTAGTTTGTTAATGTTAAAATTTTTTTATTTAATTATCAGACTTTCATGATACATATCCCGGGCTTGACAGGTTAACCTAATTTGATGGTTTAACACAGTTAACCCGTCAATTTTTTTCTTCTATTTAGTTATCAAACTTTTAAGACGCGAATCTCAAGTTTGACGGGTTAACCTGGTATGAAGAGTTAACTCAGTTAATTCAGATTTTTTTTCTTTTTCTTCATTAGTTTTTTTTCTTCATGTTGGTTTTTTTCTTTATTTTTTTCTTTTTCATTAATCTATTTAATTATCACACTTTTATGACACGACTTTGCAGCCAGACCCACATCCAAAGCTATTGGGTCTGGTGTTGCAGCCAAACCCACTTAAACTTAGGTCATGTAAGTTTAATGTTAATATTAATATTATAAATATTACTTTTAGATCAGGTGTTGCAGCCAAACTTAAGACTCTTAGATATAGTTTTGCAGAAAGACCTAACACTTTTAGATCTTAGTTTTTTTTTTGTTTTTTATGCAAAAAAAATTAACTCGCAGCAACGCGCGGGTTATATAACTAGTGTAATATGAAAAGATTGATAAGACAAGAATATATATTTTTAAAAAATATATTATATTAAGCATGATGAACATTGATCAAGGGATTAATTAATTATTTTAAAAACTAAAGGAACTGTTAATTTATAATTTACTCATAAATCAATGGTGAGATTTTGATTCGTTTGAATGTAGATTTTCATTTAACTTATAGTATTGGCAAAGAAAAAGAGATGACGATATTGTTAGAAAATGAAAATTGAAGTTAGTAGAGTTTGAAGAAATTAACCATTTCAAGTTTTATTATATTTGTTTTACTAAAACGATTTTAAGTTTATTTGTTTCTATTATTTTTGTGATTTCAACTAGTTTTTTTTAATAATTTTTATAATCAATTTACAATTATTCCATATCTATTATGGAATGAAATGAAATGGAGATAATTAAAATGATAAAATTTAGTGGGAAAAATTAAAATTTACTCTTTTTTTCTCTTCTTGAGTTTATCATTGAATCAATGTTGGAATTTTATATTACAAAAGAAGAAGAAAAATACCTAGATTAAGATTGAATCTTTATAATCAGTTTGGAAGATGATGTGAACCTAAATGATCATGTAGTTATGTAATTCATATGTAAGAAAGACAAGTCCGAAAAAGCTAAAAAATAAAATTTGATAAGAATGTGATACGGTCATTATCTAAATCAAAACACTAACACTATTGCAATGAACCTCCACCCCACAAATACCAATTCATGAACAAAAAGTATAAGAAAAACATCACGAAGATAATTGTTATTTGATAAGTCAAATTAGTCATTTAGAGAACCAAGGAAGGCGAGTATTCTCACCCATACAAGCACACAAAGATGCGACAAAATCAAGGTATTACTCAAAGCAAACGTAAACTGATCCTTACGTTACAACATAGTTTTATATGAGTTAATCTAAGCTAAAACTATAGTGTACCCAAGACAAGTGGGGCTGGCTTGGACCCACTTTACAACATAACACAATTATAAAGTAATAAGCCCATAAACATTAAAATAAAAATAAAGAGATATAGTTGTTGTATGTACCAAAGAAAATAACATGAAAAAGACTAGTTTCCTAGCCTTAGTAGATTCTTTGGTCGAAAGACCTTCATTGTAGCTCTAGGAATAGTTGTCAACTCTAGGAATCCCAATTATACTAGGAGGATCAAATTTGTAATAACTCTTGTCGCCTCTTCCTTTTCTTTGTAGTGCTAGGTTTTCTTGTTTTACTTGGACAATAATAAAGACAATTTCCTTTCTTTATAGCTGCCCCTTAACTTTCCTTCCTAGACTAGGAGAATCAAATATTACCATTAAATAATCCTCTCTAGTATAGAAATTAGATTTGACCGCCACTTTATTTCCTTTATAGACTAGGAAACTTCCTTCTTTAAATGCTAAAAACTCTCATCAATTAAAGATAATTGCTAATCGAACTTCATTGCTATTGTAGGAGAATAATTACTTGACTATGTCCTTACAACATTTGGAAACACGCCTACACAAGGTTGTCGTGTGGCCAAACATGATAGGTCCATTTTGCACATGGATTAGGCCCCTCTTGAACTTGAATAATTAAATCAAAGGCTGCTCCTTATACGCCTTTCACCTTTTTCTGTCTATCTTGGCCCAAACATGTTGAACAAGCTCATTTAGCTTCTTCTTTTTAGATTATGTGATTGACTCAATTGGCACCTCAAGTGCGTAATTGACGTTGGTGTTAGGCTGGTCTTCATCATCCTCTCTCTTTTTAAAATGATTCAACCTCAAATCATCACCTATATCAAAGATTAAAAAAAAACATTTAAAGTAGCTTTGTAAGCATTGTTATTGATCATCTTAATGATCTGAAATGGACCATCTCTTCATGGTTGTAACTTTGATTTCTCATGGGTTGAAAATATCTCCTTGCACATATACAACCAAACCAAATTACTAGGTCGACAAACAACTTGTTTGTATATTTTAGATGCATAAACATGATTTCTCTTCTCTATTTACTATCGTACACTCTCATAAAGTGATTTTAACACCTATGCTTTACGATTACCATCCAAACTCACCTTTTCATCAACATGCAAAGGAATCAAATTGTTAGGAGTTAAATGGTTAAAACCATAAACAATATTAAATGGTAAAAACTCAGCAATAGAATACACTCTATGATTATAAGCAAATTCAATGAATAACAAACAATCTTTCTAACTTTTTAAGTTTTTTTGTATGATAGTACAAAAAAGTGTGGTTAAGGTCCTATTAGCTATTTCAGTTTGTCCAACTATTTAAGGATGATATATGGTAGAAAACAACAATTTAATTTCTAATTTTCCCCATTACCTTCCAAAAGTAATTAAAAAACTTAACATCTTTATCCGAAACTATACTAAATGGACCCATGAAATCGTACCATCTACCTGAAGAACAAATAAGTTATACTAGTTACATCATTAGTTTTATAACATGCTATGAAATGCACAATCTTTAAAAATCTATAAACAACTACAACATTGAATCCCTGCCCCTTTTTTACCTAGGCAAATTAATATGAAGTCCATACAAACATCTATCTAAGGTTTCTTAGGTACAGACAAAGGAGTATATAAACCATGTGGTTGGATTTTAGACTTTACTTTTCTATATGTAATGCATTGATCATATGTGTTACATATATTTTTTTTTCAATTTAGGCTAATAAAAATATTCCTGCAACATATCCCAAGTCTTAGCAACACCAAAATGCCATATTAAACCATCCTTATATGATTCACGTACAAGTAATTCATGCATAGAACTTAATGGCACACACAAATGATTTTTTTTTAACAAATATCTATCAAGTCTATAAAATTTACTAATAGTTGAATTCTCACACGCATTAAAAACATTAGCAAAATCACCATCATTCATATACAATTCATTTACATATTCAAATCCTAGCATCCTAACATCCAAAGTAGATAACAGGAACATACATTCATGACAACACATCAGCCATAATTTCTTCTTTGTCTTACCTGTATTTTATCACATACAGAAAGGTCTCAATAAACTCCATCTATTTGGCATATCACCTTTTCAACTTACCTTATCTTTTCAAGTCTTTCAAAGACTCATGATTAGAGTGAATGATGAATTCCTTATGTCAAAGGTAGTGTTTCCACTTCTCCAACTTCCTCACTAATACGTAAAGCCTTTTGTCATATGTAGGGTAGTTTAAGGTTGCTTTATTGATCTTTTCGTTAAAATATGCAATGAGACTTTTATCCTGCTTTAAAAAGGCTCCAATATATATACTTGATGCATCACACCTAATCTCAAAAACCTTTGCAAAGTTAGGTAAAGCTAAAATAGGTGCAAAGCATAATCTTATTTTTAACAATTTAAAAGCATCTTCATGTTCATTATCTCATTTAAAACCAACAACTCTTTTCATAATTTCAATTAATGGCATGACTAGCATGTTAAAGTCCTTAACAAAAAGTCTATAAAAGCTAGCCAAGCCATGAAAGCTTCTAACCTCAATCATAAATTTAGATGGTGGCCAATCCCAAATGGCCTTAACCTTCTCCTCATCCATCTCAATACCATGTGCAGTTACAACATATCCAAGAAATATAATTTTCTCTATGCAAAAAGTACACTTCTTAAGATTAGCATACAATTGTTCTTTACACAACACACAAAATACGTTACAGAAGTGATCAATATACTCATTCAAGTTTTTGTTATAGATCAAGATATCATCAAAATACATAACAATGAATTTTTCTATAAATGCACGGAACACATGATTCATCAATCTTATAAATGTATTAAGTGTATTTATATGTCCAAAAAACATGACTAACCATTCATACAAACCATACTTAGTCTTGAATGTTGTTTTATACTCATCACATTCTTTCATTCTAATCTAATGATATCCACTTTTTAAATCTATTTTAGATTTTTTTTAAAAGTGTGTTTTGAATTGTAGTAGTAGTTACGTTTCAAAGTGATTTTTTGCTTAGAAATACATTAAAATAATATTTTAAAAAAATTATTTTTGATATTAGTACATCAAAACAATTTGAAAACATTAAAAAAATAATTTTATAATAATTTCAAATTAACCCCTGATTTAATCAATTTCAATCATTGGATGCTCGTGCATATTTCATCTTGATTTTTCATTTTAGTACTCTTAAATCTAGCCTTTAATTAAACTTCAAATTTCTTTCAATTAAGCTCTTAATTGCATTAATTTGGCTCTTCAAAGTTTCAATTGGGTCCCTTTTCTTTTAATTATTACAGACAATCCTGAATTAGGCCTTCAAACTTAATTCTTTTTTCAATTGAGTCCTTAATTGAATTCATAAAACCCTTCAAAAATTTAATTAAGTCCTTACACTTTAATTAATCCTCCACTATATTAGCTTAAATCATCGTTATCTTCATCATCTTATGGTAATCCTTCATGGATTTAGAACACTTACTTAAACCCTATAATTTATGATAAAGCTCTATATAGTAATGATTAGGAACAAATTGCTTTCTTGTAAAAGCCTTCGTATCATCTCATGCATCAATAGATCTTTCTCTATTTTATCTCCTAAAAGTCACAATTTGATCTCGCCAAATAATTATGTAATCAATAAATTTAATCATGACAAGTTTCACCTTTTTTTCTTAGAATAACTATGGCAATAAAAAATTCAATTCACTTATATTTTCTTCTCTAAATAAGCCTAAAGATTGTTTTTACCTTGTAAACTAGAAACTTTCATTTTAATAAAGTCCAAATCACCATCCATATCATCATGGTTTCCATAATTTCAGAAATCTTATTAATGGTCAAATTGGATCCTATATCAAAACTCATCATCCCTTCAGCCTCTAGATTGCCGAAAACCATCCCTATGTCCTATGGTTTCATGCTTAAAATCATCATCTCCCACAACATCATTCACATCTTCAAAATCATCAAAGTTATGGATTACATGTTGTCTCCTGTCATAGTTACCTATCCGATCAGCCCCATTCCTCCATCCATCATTATTGTTATCTTGCCTCTCTACCCTATCCAACCTCTTTTGCATATTACTAACCACCAAGTCCATCCTCTCTAACATTTATGTTAGAAATTGAATATTAAGTTTTAGGTTGTTATTATTCATATGAGGTGGTGTATCTCCCTTTTTATTTAGACATTTTGAATCTGCAAAAAGGTTGTTAGCAGTAAAAATATTCTCATACTTCTTGTGTTTCACATAAATAATAGGTTTTTCACTCTAATATGCCCACTATACTTTTTTTCCTCTCGTCTCACCTTATTTTTGGCTCTTGCATAACTGAAATCAACACAACCAAAAAGAACAACTTAGTAGCGTAATCCAAATAAGTGTCATTGAATAAAAAAGTAAGAAATATACAAAAACAAGAAAAGAAAAAATTACAATTATAATTTCACGAGCAATAAGTAAAATTCGTACAAGATATAAATGCTTTTTAAGACACGAAAAAAATCAGAAGAAAATATTATGAAAACAACTTGATTGACACCCAAATATCCCAAAAAAAAACACTTTAGTATACTACTTAAATTGATTTCAACAATAGCAAAGCAATCTCTAATAATTGATGCAAATCAGACCCATTTTATACAAACTAAACCCGAATCTAGAACCTATACCAAATAATTGCCAAATGACCTTAAATTTGATATATAAAGCTATTGGACTCCAAATAACCAGAATATTAATTTACAAGTAATTTCAAAGTGGTTTGATCCAATTTCATCTAGTTTTAGTTTGTATGACAAGATCTATATCATCTTTGTTTGAATGACTCTGTTCTGCTCTTTTTTTTTTTACTTTTATGTTACTGGTATATGTAGTGATAGTAACAAAATACAATAACACTTTTTTTTTTAGTAAGAGTATTTTTTTTGCCATAATTCAAGAGGAATAGATGAAGATTGGAAATAATAAGTTTCAACACATAGAAATAAGAAAAACAAAAAATACAAAAGGATATAACCTGATATATGGAGCCAAGTTATGATACCAACTGATGCAAACTTTGTGATCATGTATTCACATAACCCACACACAAGAAAGACAAATCCTAGAAAGATAAAAAAAAAAAAATCAGGTTTAATATGAGTGTGATTTAGAGATTACCTGAATCAAAACAACAATATTATTGTAATGAATCCTCTCCCAATGAATACCAATTTATGAACATAAAGTATAAGGAAGACATCATAAAGACAGATGTTCTTTTTTATAAGTGAAATCAATTATTTAGAGAACCAAGGAATAAGAATATTCTTACCCACACAAGCATACAAAGATACGACAAAATCAGTGTATCATTCAAATAAAATGTAAATTGATCCTTATGTTACAACTTAGTTTTTATATGAGTAAACCTAAGCTAAAAACCTAGTGGGCTAACTTGGACCCACTTTACAACATAACCCAATTATAAATAATAAGTCTAAAAACATTAAAATTAAAATTAAAATAAAGAAAGATAATTGTTACAGCATATACCAAAGAAGATAACATAAAAGAGATCAATTTCCTAGCTTAGGCAGTCTTCTTGGCCGAATACACCTTTTTTATAACTTTGGGAATAGTTGTGTCCATTAGGTATCCCAATTGTTCTAAGAGAATTGAATCTGATTTGGTTTTAACTCTTGTTGCCTCTTTCTTTTTCTTGTAATGCTAGGTTTTCTTTTCTTGTTTTACATGGACAATAATAAATACAATTTCCTTCATTTATAGTTGCCCTTTAACTTTCTTTCATATACTAAGAAAATCAAATATTACTATTAAATAATCCTCTCTAGTATAGAAATTAGATCTGATCACCACTTTATTTCCTTTGTAGGCCAGGAAACTTCCTTCTTTTGATGCTTAAAATCCTCCTAATTAAGGACAATTGATGGCCAAAACTTCATTGCTATTGTAGGAGAATAATTACTTAAATTAAATCCTTATAACATTAGGAAACATGTCTACACAAAACAGCCTATGTTGCACATGGATTGATCCCCTCTTGCATTTGAATTAATTGAATCAAAGGTTGCTCTTTAGATATCTTTAGCCCCATTATATCCATCTTAGCTCAAATATGTTGACTAAGCTCATTCAATATCTTTTTTATTTTATTTGCCCTAACCCTTATGATTAGCCTAATTGATACCTCAAGTGGGTCACTGATGTTTGTGTTGGGTTGGTCTTCATCAAAAGACACCTTTTATATATCTTGTTCAATGACCAATTATTTTTAAACAACAAATGTGTATAAATCATTAAGAATGTATCATTTAATTTTAAAGATCTTTTATATATATATATATATATATATATATATAACAATATGTTTGTCAGTGTTTCCTTATTCTATCTATCTGTATTCCAACTTGATTTTTACATTTATATCTACTAATTATTTAATTTACCATTTACTCCGATGATAATGGTGTTGTTGCTGCTGCTGATAATGATGATAAATTTAATATTTTCTCTTCAAGTTTCTTAAGTTCCATTCATGAAGACACATTGTTCATTCTTTTTCCCAACCATGCTCCGACTGTATTTTAGTTTATAAGTATTAGATTTTAATTTTGAACGTGTTTGTTATTGCGTTGAAAATGCTGTTTTTTAAAAAATATATTCAAATTAAATTATTTTTTTGTATGTTTTTAGATCGTTTTAATGTTAAAAATAAGTTAAAAAAAACAATTATTATTTTAATATATTTATTTTTTATAATATCAAACACGGCCCTCTTCTCGGCTCCATAAGCCTAGATCTTCTATATTATTTTGTGTGCTTGAAGTGGGTGCTTGTCGCTAATGCAAAGAACTCTTGGGTGAACAAGCTGAGCTGAAGCCAGCCGAGCTATATTAATATTACTATCAGCTAAAGTCAAACTGTAGGGAGTGACTTCTAATGACCGAAAAAGAAAGGGTGGCTTGTTGCTGCCGCCGCTGCCGCTCTAGCTAGGTAATACATAAATAGTACGTATATGGATCCCATGTCTTTTATCGGCACGGTCGAGGCCATTAATGAATTTGGCTCCATGCTTTTCACGTTATTTTAAAATTATTTAGCAACTATGGATAACTCCAACTTTTTTTACCCTGTGGTTTTGGACTGACCTTAAAACAAAAACAATTTGCTCTATAATATGCATAAGAAACTTCCAACGAATAAAAATAATTTCTTTATTTTAATAACTGATTAAGATTTTTTTACGTCAGTCTTCACATTGAATATTATAGAAAAAGACATTGTCCTGCATTATTCACACACTCATAAATTATTATAGATTTATAAGCAAAATCAAAAGAAAAAAGAATGAAGTAAAAAGACACCCAAAAGACAATTTTTTTCCTATAATTTTTTTAGTCTTTAGTTAGAGAGAAAAGAGAGAAAGAATCGTGAATTTTAGCGATAAAAAAAAGTCATCGTTGTTACCAATTATGAAGTTCCATAAAATGAGAGAAGTTTAACTTGGGTGTCACCCTAACATTGCTTAAGAAAGTAAATCTAACCTCGAGAAGTTTTTGGATTTAAGGTTTTTTTAGACTGATTTTTGGGTTGTTTAATGGCCCAAACAAGTTTATTTAGGTTTTTAGAATGTTTTTTTAGATCAAAAAGGGTTGAAAATGATTTTTTTTGGGTTGAAAATCCACTGCTCTAATTTTCTAGCAAACCGAGGGTCACCGGATTCTAGGCATGCAGACGACACAACATTTACCTAAGCTAATGGTGTATCGTCTACATATATAGATGATGTATCTTCCTCTTACGAATTTGGCGTGTTGTTCATGAACATTGCAAGGTGTCATCTGCATGCAAAGATGACGCATCTTTGTGTTGTTTTTTTAATGAGGACGAATGACTCATCATCCACATTCTATTATTTAGAAAAACAAAATAAAGGCCTAGCATGCAAGCCAAGCCATTTATACAAAATAATCTACCTTGTTTTTTTATATGTTCTTTATAGTTATTAAACCCGACGTAGGACAGTGACTCGAGGACGAGCCAAGCAGGTTTATTAAGAAAAAAATATATTTTTTTTATAAAAGATCAAAATAACATCGTTTTGCATTTTTATTAAAAAAGTCAACGAGTTCAATCCAAGATTTGTTCGAGTTGAGGGTCAACCCGGGGTTTTGAGTATGTCATGTCAGGTGAATTACTCTTATTTTTTAAAAACTTGACTGGATCTAGGTCATGGGTCGACAAGGTTACAGGTTAACCTGACAGGTTGATGTGAGTTTTATGGCTATAGTATTTTAAACCCCTTAAACTAAAAAAAAAAATTATTTCATCCTTAGGTTAATTTATGATCCATATCGTAAATTTAGTAGATTAACTTAGGTTAATTCAGGGTTTTTTTTCTTATTTTAATTCAATACTTTTACTTTCAATTTCGTCTTTCAACATTGAGTTAATTAGAAATTGAGATTTTTTTCGATTTGTTTTTTTATGGAGTTATCATGTTTTCAGGACTCGTGTCACAAAATTAGTTGATTAACTCATGTTTATCCATGTTTATTCTCTCAATACTTTTATTAACAAAATAGCATCCAATATGTATGCGTGTGTGTATTAGAAAACACATTTATGATGACTAAATGTTTTTTTTTTGCATTAGAAAAAAAAAACTAATCCAACG